>Ga0335075_10000059_pt1 | contig 224373 bp, 190 predicted proteins | sample Lox_Sample_24_FD_206723 | JGI IMG/M metagenome (GOLD analysis project Ga0335075, IMG submission 206723) | Soil microbial communities from Loxahatchee National Wildlife Refuge, Florida, United States - Lox_Sample_2.4 | ecosystem: Environmental > Terrestrial > Soil > Wetlands | place: USA...
AAGCTGCTGCCCGAGGTCGACCTCGTGGTCGGCGCCGTCTTGGTCCACGGGGCCAAGGCGCCGCACGTGATCACGCGCGAGCAGCTCAAGCTGATGAAGGCCAACGCGGTGCTGGTCGACGTGTCGATCGATCAGGGCGGGTGCTTTGAGACCTCGCGCCCGACGACGCACACCGATCCGACCTACGAGGTCGACGGCGTCACGCACTACTGCGTGGCCAACATGCCCGGCGCGGTGCCGATCACCTCGACCTTCGCGCTGACCAACGCGACGATGCCCTACGTCGTCAAGCTCGCCGAGCAGGGCGTCCACGCCGCGCTGAAGTCCGATCCGGGCTTCCTGGCGGGCCTCAACGTCGCCGCCGGCGAGGTCACCTACGAGCCCGTCGCGATCGACCAGGGCCTCACCGCCGTCGATCCGCTGACGGCGCTCGACAAGGTCCCGGCGCTCGCCTAGACACCCCCCGGCTCAGCCGCCGCTTCCCGCGGCGGCTGACCGGAACGTGTCGCACGTGGCCGGCACGCCCGAGCGCATGCCGGCGGTCAGCCACCGCACCCGCTGCTCGGAGGAGCCGTGGGTCCACGTCTCGGGCGCCAGCGGCGCGCCCGCCTGGTTGCGCTGGAAGTCGTCGCCGACGACCGTCGCCGCGCGGATGATGTCGTTGATGTCGGCGTTGGTCAGCGACCCGGCGCCGTGCAGCTCGTGGAGCCAGACGCCCGCGTAGCAGTCGGCCTGCAGCTCGGTGAGGATCGAGCGCGCGTTCGCGCCGGCCGGGTCGGCGGCGTCGGCGTGCGCCTTGGCGGTCAGCAGCCCGAGCACGTTCTGGACGTGGTGGCCGACCTCGTGGGCGGTGACGTATCCGGCCGCGAAGCCGCTGCGCAGGTTGTAGGCCCTGGCCAGCGCCCCGAAGAACGTGGTGTTGAGGTAGACGGTCTCGTCGGCCGGGCAGTAGAACGGGCCGACCTCGGCGCTCTGGGTCCCGCAGGCGGTGTGGACCGCGTGGTGGAACAGCCGCAGGTGAGCGGGACGGTAGGTCGCGCCGGCGGCCGCGAACTGGCGCCGCCAGAGGTCCTGGGCGGAGATGAACGACGCCCGCAGGAACGTCTCGGTGGCGTGCGTCGCCGCGCTCGTCGACGGGTCCGGCGCGGTCGTCTCGATCGCCGTGTCCATCTCCTGGGCGGCGGTGTCGGTCAGCGTGTCGTCGGGCGCGGTCGTCGTCGCGGCGCCGGTCGTCGCGGTCCGTGTGGCCGTCGCGGTCGTGGTCGCGGCGCCGGACCCGCCGTCGTCGCCGCCGCACCCCGCCGCCACGGCGAGGATCAGCGCCGTCAGGAGCACCGCCGCGGCCGTTCGCATGCCCATGACCCTTCCGCTTACCCGAGTGACCGGGAATCACCCTATTCGGGTGAGGGGCGGTCACCCGGCGGTCGGCGAGGGTCCACCGACGATGACCGACGCCCTCACCGACGTGCGCGCCGCGGTCACCGCGCTGCTGCCGCGACTGCGGCGCGACCTCGAGGACCTGGTGCGGATCCCGTCGGTCTCGGTCCCCGGCGAGGTCGGCCCCGACCTGCTGGCGGCCTTCGATCGGACCAGCCGCCTCTTCGCCGACGCGGGCGTGGCGGTCGGACGCCTGGACCTGCCCGACACCGCCCCGGTGCTCGTCGGCGAGATCCCCGCGCCGCCCGGCGCGCCGACCGTCCTGCTCTACAGCCACTACGACGTCGTGCCCGCCGGCGACGAGGCGCTGTGGGACTCGCCGCCCTTCGAGCCCACCGAGCGCGACGGCGCGCTCTACGGGCGCGGCGCGGCCGACACCAAGTCCAACATCTTGATGCACGTCGGCGCGCTGCGGGCCTGGGGCGGGCGGCCGCCGGTCGGGGTGCGGCTCTGCGTCGAGGGCTACGAGGAGATCGGCAGCGGCGCGCTGCTCGGCTTCCCCGCCGACGACCCCGAGCTGTTCCGCGCCGACGCGCTGATCATCGGCGACATGGGGTCGATCGCCCCCGGCACGCCGACGCTGACCACCGCGCTGCGGGGCATGGCCAACGTCGTCGTCGAGTGCCGGACGCTGGCGTCCGGCAAGCACAGCGGCCAGTACGGCGGCGCCGCGCCCGACGCGCTGTTGGCGCTGATCGCGGCGTTGGCCTCGCTGCACGACGCCGCCGGCGACGTCGCGGTCGCCGGCCTGCGCCGCGAGGAGTGGGACGGCCCGGCGCAGGCCGAGGCCCAGTTCCGCGAGCTGGGCACGGTCCTGGACGGCGTGCCGCTGATCGGCACCGGCGGCCTCGGGTCGCGGATCTGGTCGGGGCCGGCGATCACGGTCACCGGCCTCGACGCGCCGTCGGTGGCGGGCGCGGTCAACGCGGTCGCGCCGCACGCGCGCGCGGTGCTCAACGTCCGCGTGCACCCCGAGCAGGACGCGCGCGAGGCCCAGGAGGCGGTCATGGCCCACCTGCGCGCGCAGCGGCCCTTCGGGATCGAGCCGCGCGTGGCGCCCGGGCCGACCGGCAACGGCTTCGCGGCGTCCACCGACGGGCCCGCCTACGAGGCCGCGCGCGCCGCGTGGAGCGAGGCCTACGACGACGCCGACGTGCTGCTGGCGGGCAGCGGCGGGTCGATCCCGATCGTCAGCGCGCTGGCCGGCGCGCTGCCCGACGCCGAGGCGCTGCTGGTCGGCACCACCGACGGCTACGCCAACATCCACGGGCCCAACGAGCGCGTCCTGCTCGACGAGCTGGAGCGCGCGGTGCGCGCCGAGGCGACGTTCCTGGGGTTGTACGCGGAGGCCTTCGCGCGATGACCGCCGAGGCCGCGGCCCCGGACGCGGCGCGCCCCGAGCCGGGCGGCGGGGGCCTCGGCGCGCGCGCCCTGGCGTGGGTCGAGCGTGCGGGCAACCGCGTGCCGAACCCGGCGATCCTCTTCCTCGGGCTGATCGTCAGCGTGATCGTGCTCTCGCAGGTGCTCGACTGGGCCAACGTCGGCGTCACGCACCAGGTCGCCGAGGCGCCGGCCGCGCAGGTCGAGCCGTCGGCGCAGTCCTACGACCCGCCCGAGACGCACGCGCAGTACGCGATCAAGACCGAGCGGATCGAGGCCAAGGGCCTGCTGACCGGCGACGGCATCCGCTTCATGTTCACGCAGTTCGTCCCCAACTTCCTCGGGTTCGCGGCCGTCGGCGTGATCCTGGTGGCGATGGTCGGCGTGGGGGTCGCCGAGTACTCGGGGCTGGTGGGCGCGCTGATCCGCAAGCTCGTGGCGATCTCGTCGCCCGGCCTGTTGACCTACATCATCGTGTTCGTCGGCATCGTGTCGTCGATCGCCAGCGACGCGGGGTACCTGGTGTTGGTGCCGCTCGCGGCGGCGGCGTTCCTCAGCGTGGGCCGCCACCCGCTGGCGGGGATCGCGGCCGCCTTCGGCGCGGTCAGCGCGGCGTTCGCGGTCAACATCCTGCTGACGCCCGCCGACGGCGTGGTGACCGACATCACCAACGAGGCCGCGCACCTCGTCGACCCGAGCGTGCACCTCGACCTCGTGGCCAACCTCTGGTTCGGGATCGTCTCGACGCTCTTCCTCACCGTGGTCATCACGCTGGTCACCACGCGGATCGTCGAGCCGCGGCTGGGGACGTGGGACCGCGGCCAGGCCGACGAGGAGGAGCTGGCGCGCGAGGAGGGCCCGCCGATCGACCCGGAGGCCGAGGCCAAGGGCCTGCGCTGGGCGCTCTACGCGGTGGCGTTCGTGCTGCTGGTCGTGCTCGCGCTGACGCTGCCGCCGGGCGCGCCGCTGCGCAACCCCGACACCGGCGACATCATCGGCGACTCGCCGCTGATGAGCAGCCTCATCGTGATCATCTCGGCGACGTTCCTGGCCGCCGGGCTGGCCTTCGGCCGCGCGGCGGGGACGATCGGGGGCGCCGACGACGCGCTGGGCATGATCGCCAAGTCGTGGGCGAGCCTGGCGTCGCTGCTGTTCCTGTTCCTGCTGATCGCGCAGTTCATCGCGTACTTCGACTTCAGCAACATCGCGCAGGTCGTCGCGATCTGGCTCGGCGACATCCTCGAGCACCTGGACCTGGGCAAGGTCCTGCTGTTGCTCATGATCATCATCTTGACGTTCGCCGTCGACATCATCATGCCCGCCAAGATCGCCAAGTGGGCGATCCTCGCGCCGATCTTCGTGCCGCTGATGCTGCGCCTGGGCGTGGCGCCGCAGACGGTGCTGGCGGCCTACCGCGTCGGGGACTCGCCGATCAACGTCGTCACGCCGCTGATGCCCTACTTCCCGTTGATGGTGGTCTTCGCCGCGCGCTACCAGAGGGACTCGGGCATCGGCACGGTGATCGCGTTGATGGTGCCCTACGCGATCGTCGTCGCGGTCTTCTGGGTGGCGTTCTTCGTGCTCTGGTACCTGCTGGGCATCCCGCTGGGCCCGGGCTGGCCCGTGTAGCGCGCGGTGGACGACGCGACGATCACGTTCGTCGTCCTGGGCGCGGCGGTCGCGTTGTTCGTGTGGAACCGATGGCCGGTCGCGGTCGTCGCGATGGGCGTGGCGGTGGCGCTGTACGCGACCGGGGTGATCTCCGCCGACGCGGCGTTCGCGGGGTTCGGCGACCCGACCGTGATCTTCATCGCGTCGCTGTTCGTGGTCGGCGAGGCGCTGGACGCGACCGGCGTGACGACGTGGGCGGGCGAGCGGCTCGTCGCGGCGGCGGGGCGCAGCAAGGGACGGCTGGTCGCGATGCTGTTGGCCTTGGCCGCGGTGCTGGCGGCGGTGCTGACGCCCAACGGCGCGGTCGCGGCGATGATCCCGATGACCGTGCTGATGGCGCTGCGGCTCGGGCGCGCGCCGTCGTTGATGTTGATGCCGATGGCCTTCGCCGGCTACGCGGGCGCGTCGCTGGTGCTGATGGGCTCGCCGGTCAACGTGCTGGTCTCCGAGGAGGCCGACCGCTCGGCCGGTGGGCCGTTCGGGTTCTTCGCGTTCGCGCTGTTCGGGGTGCCGCTGGTGATCGGCGCGATCGCCATCGGCGTCACGCTGGCGGGCCGGCTGCTGCCGGAGCGCCGGCCGCGCGAGCTGTCGGTGGACCTGTCGGACCACGCGCGGACGCTGATGGCGCAGTACGGCGGCGACGGCGCGGCCGTCCGCCACGAGGCGCCCGAGGAGCTGTTCACGCGCACGTCGGGCGTGGCCGAGGTGCTCGTGCCGCCGCGGTCGCCGCTGGTGGGGGAGACGTTCTTCAACGGGATGACGACGCCCAGCGGCGACCTGGTGGTGTTGGCGATCCAGCGCGCCGGGGCCGAGGCCGGGCCGGGCGACGTGACGCTGGCGGCGGGCGACGTGCTGCTGCTGGAGGGCTCGTGGGAGGCGCTGGGCCGCCACCTGGACCAGGAGGTGCTGGTGGTCGACGACCCCGAGACCGTGCGCCGGCAGCTCGTGCCGCTGAGCGAGGGCGCGGGGTTGGCGCTCGGCGTGCTGGTCGGGATGGTCGTGGCGCTGGCGACCGGCGCGCTGCCGCCGGCGATCGCGGGCGTGCTGGCCGCGGGCGCGCTGATCCTGCTCGGCGTCGTCGGGGTCGAGCAGGCCTACCGGGCGGTCTCGTGGACGACGGTCATCCTGATCGCCGGGCTGTTCCCGCTGTCGCACGCGCTGCAGTCCACCGGCGCGGCCGACGACCTGGCGCGCGTGCTGCTGGACGTCGTCGGCGACGCCGGGCCGCACATGGTGCTGGTGGCGCTGTTCCTCGTCGCGCTGGCCTTCAGCGTCGCGGTCAGCAACACGGCGACCGCGCTGATCCTGATCCCGGTCGGCGTCTCGGCGGCGCACTCGCTGGACGTCTCGGCGCGGCCGATCCTGATGTCGCTGGCCGTCGGCTGCAGCGCCTCGTTCCTGACGCCGATCTCGACGCCGGGCAACCTGATGATCATGGGCCCGGCGGGCTACCGCTTCGGCGACTACTGGCGCTTCGCGCTGCCGTTCATCGCGCTCTACGCGGTCGTGGCGATCCTCTGGGTGCCGGTGGTGTGGCCGTTCTGAGCCGACGAGGCGCGCCTACACGCGTTCGGCCCCCGTCGGCTCGATCGCGTCGTGCACGTGGCGCGCGACCCCGCGGTCGGGCCGCGCGATCAGGAACAGGATCGCGCCGACCACCGCGATCACCACGATGACGCTGAGCGTGATCCAGTCGAGGTTGAAGTACGCCCTCGGGCTCGTGATGCCGCTCGGGAACGCGACGTTGATGAACATCAACCCGAGGTAGCCGGCCGCGATGATGCGCACCGGCCAGCCCCAGCGCCCGAGCGTGAAGCTGCCCTCCGGGATCCAGCCGCGGCGCTTGGCGATGATCGACCCGATCACCGTCAGCAGGAACGACAGGTAGATGCCGCTGACGCCGAAGGACACCAGCGCGACCAAGGCATTGGTGTTGGCCGGGTAGGTGATGAACCCGATCTTCACGTCGTGGCTGGGCGACGGGAACACGAGCAGGACGAAGAGCACCGTGATGAACACGCCGCCGATCAGCGCGTTGACCGGGGTCTTGAAGCGCCGGTTGACGTGGCCGAGCCACTTGGAGCCCGGCAGCGCGCCGTCGCGGGCGTAGGAGAACGCCAGGCGGCTGCCCGCGCCCTGCACCGACGTGCCGCAGGAGAAGAACGCGAAGATGATCAACAGCAGCAGGAAGTCCTGGACGCCCTCCGACAGGCCGCCGAGGATGAACGGGACGCCGCCGCCGTTGACCGTCGCGCCGACCGGGTCGTGCTTGGGCATCGCCAGCAGCAGCGAGGCGGTCAGCACCAGCGACGCGATGCCGCCCCAGATCAGCGCCAGGCGCATCGCGCGCGGCACGCTGCGCCCCGCGTCCTTGGTCTCCTCGGAGATGTCGCCCGCCGACTCGAAGCCGTAGAAGATGTAGACGGGCGCGAGGACCGCGATCAGCGCCGCGGCCGGGAACCACGTCCCGTGGAAGTCGAGCTTCAGCGGGTTGCTGGCCGCGTGCTCGACGCCCTGCGTCGAGAACAGGAACCCGAGGTCGTGGTGGAAGCCGTGGATCAGCAGGATCAGCGCGATCCCGAACGTGCCGAGCACCTCGACGTAGACGCCGAACTGCGCGACACGCCCCATCACTCGGGCGCCCGTGATGTTCAGCGTCGTCTGGATGGACAGCAGGATCAGCGTGATGACCAGGATCGTGCCGTGGCTCGCGGGGTTGAGGTTCCAGCCGAACCAGTTGTGCGTGAGCGCGGTGACGTAGGTGACGACACCGGTGTCCACCGACGCCACGGTGACCAGCAGCGCGATGCCGTAGAACCAGCCGACGAACCATCCGAACCCGGGTCCGACCGAGAACTTCGAGTACTGGTACAACGCGCCCGCGACGGGGTAGTGGCTGGCCAGCTCGCCGAAGACGAGCGCGACGAACAGCATGCCGACGACCGGCAGGATCGTCAGCCAGAGGTACGCCGGCCCGCCGGTCCCCACGCCCAGCACGAAGAGCGAGTAGATCCCGACCATGGGCGAGAGGTAGGTGAACGCGACCGAGAAGTTCGCGAACAGCCCGAGCACGCGGTTGAGCTGCGGGGTGTAGCCCAGGCTCTTGAGGCGCGCGTCGTCGTCGTTGTCGGCGACAGGCGGGACCGGGGTCTCCGGTCCAGAGGTCGTGGCCATGTGGGGTGCTCCTCCCCTCGACAGGATGCGGTGCTGTCTAACCTATGGTTGTATAGGTTTCGATGTCAAGGGGGTTCACCACCGCGGCGGCGCGCACGGTCCTCGCGCCGCTGGAGGGCTCGTCCGGCGGCCTGCCCGAGCTCATCGCCCGCCGCCTGGGCGACGCCATCCGCCTGGGCCTGATCGCCGACGGCGAGCGGCTCCCGGCCGAGAGCGAGTTGGCCGCGCGGTTCGGCGTCTCGCCGGTCACGCTGCGCGAGGCGCTGACGCTGTTGCGCGAGCAGGGCCTGGTGACCACGCGGCGCGGCCGCGGCGGCGGGAGCTTCGTCCACGCCCCGGCCGACGCGCACGAGCCGCTGCGGCGCTTCAGCGTCAGCGAGCTGCGCGACCTCGGCGACCAGCGCGCCGCGATCCTGAGCGCCGCGGCCGGCCTGGCCGCGCAGCGCGCGGACCCGGAGGAGATCCGGCACCTGCGCGAGCTCCTGGAGCGCCGCCGGGCCGACGCCGAGCTGGCGATCGCCGTCGCCGCCGCGGCGCAGTCGCCGCGCCTCACGCACGAGGAGGCGCGGCTGCGCTCCGAGCTCGGGGACCTGCTGCGGCTCGGCGACGTCGAGGACGACGCGCTGCCCCGCGCGCTCGTCGAGGCGATCGCCAAGCGGCGCCCGGCGCGGGCGCGCGAGGTGGCCGCGCGGCTCGTGGCGGCGGAGACCGAGCGGCTGATCGCGCTGCGCCTGGCGGCGCCCGACCTCAGCGAGGGCGAGCCGCTGGAGGTCGTCGCCCGCGAGCTCGACGTGGTGTTCGCCGCGCTGGGCGACCTCGGGGCGCGCTTCGCGGAGCTGGAGGCCGCGCGGCGCGACGACCTCGAGCCGCTGCGCCCGGCGATCCTCGCGCTCCTGGCCGACCACCCCGACCTGCTCACCGGCGCCGGGATCGTCACCGCGCCGGGCCTGCTCGCCGACGCGCCGCGCTGGCTGGAGTGGTGGTGGCTCGGCCCCGCGGGCGCGGCCGAGGCGCTGCGCGTGAACCTCGATCCCGGCGCGCCCGACTTCTACGACTACACGGCGACCGCCTGGTATGCGACCGACGAGCCGCGGCTGGCGGGGCCCTACGTCGACTACGCCTGCACCAACCAGTACGCCATCACGATGGCGGTGCCGGTCCACGGCCCGGACGGGGCCTTCCTCGGCGTCGCCGCCGCCGACGTGCTGCTGTCCCGCCTCGAGCGGCGCGTCGCGCCGGCGCTCGCCGCGCTCGCCGTGCCCGTCGCGCTGACCAACGCCGACGGGCGCGTCATCGCCTCCAGCGAGCCGTCGGTCGCCGCGGGCCGGCGGCTGCGGTGGCGCCGCGGCGCCGAGCGCGCGGCGCCGGTGCGCGACTGGCTGCTCGTGCCGGTCCCGAGCCAGGCCTGAGCGCGCTTCGCGCCCGCTCGTCGTTTGCGACGATTTGCGGGGGATTTACGAGGCTCTTCGGTACCTTTCGGTCAAATCGCTTGACTAAGAGATACCGCCGTGTTTACGGTTGCCTCCTTCGTGGCCGCTCGCGTTTCTGAAGGCTGTTAGGGCGGGTGGTCGCGGACGTTTTCGTCTGCGGAGGAGGAGAGGGAAGTCGATGAGGGATCGTCAGCAGCCGGGTGATGGCCGGCGGCGGACAGGCCTGGCGCGGTCCGGGCTCTGCGCGGTGTTGGGCACGGCCGCGCTCGCGAGCGCGGCCGGCGTGCCGTCGGCGGCGGTGGCCGCGACGCCGCCGCCCGGGCGGGCCTACGAGCTGGTCTCGCCGGTGCACAAGAGCGGCAGCGCGGTCAACAGCATCGCGGCCGCCGGCGGGGCAGGCGAACATGAAGAACGTCGCCGTGACGCTGCCGCTCAGCCTCGCGCTGGAGCCCGAGAACGCCAACGCGCTGTGCCCCTACGAGGACGGCCTGAAGGGCGAGTGCCCGGCCGCCTCGGCGATCGGCACGGCGAAGGCGGTGACGCCGCTGCTCAACCAGCCGCTCACCGGCGCCGTCTACCTCGTGCAGGGCATGCGCAAGACGAAGACCGGCATGGTCAAGTCGCTGCCGACGCTGTTCATCCCGCTGCGGGGTGAGCTGGCGATCGACCTGCGGGCCACGACCAACGTGCACAAGGACCGCCTGGTCACGACGTTCTCGAACATCCCGGACGCCGCGATCAGCCAGTTCGACCTGCAGCTGAAGTCGGGCAAGGGCGGCATCCTGGCGGCGACGGAGAACGTCTGCGCCGCGCGCCAGGTCGCCGACTACGCGATCGACGGCCAGAACGGCAAGCCGTCGGACGGCGCGACGGCGCTGTCGACGCCGTGCCCCAAGGCCAAGAAGGCGAGCAAGGCCACCAAGAAGGCTGGCAAGGCCAAGGCCGCGCGCAAGCGCCGCTGAGTCACCGGGGGCGCTCCGGTCGCGGAGCGCCCCCTCCTCCACCTACGAGAGGGCCCGCCCATGGCGGGCCTTCTTGTTCTTGGGGGCCTTGATCGTGACCACCTTGCGCACGCGCGAGGTCTTGCCGTCCAGCTGGCGGACCTCGATCACGATCGCCACGCGCAGCTGGCGCTTGCGGGCCAGCTGCTTGCGCCCCTCCTTGGTCAGCTTGAGGCGCAGGCGCCCCTGCTTCCCGGCCTTGACCGAGGTCCGCACCTGCGCCAGGCGCTTGCCCTTCACCGAGGGCAGGATCTTCACCTTGGCCTTGCTCTTGCCCTTGGCCGCCGCGCTGTGGCCGGTCGGCGAGCTGGTCGTCGTGCGGCACGCCGACGGCGAGCTGCACACGACCATCACCGCCTGCCCGCGGCACGCGTGGTACTTGGCCTGCGAGACCGACGCGCCGTCGCAGAAGAACGTGATGGTGACCGTGCCGCCGGCGTCCGGCCGGCAGCCGTTGGCGCACGTCGGGTCGGCGGGCGTCTGCTTCGGCGGCGGCGGGATCGTCACGGTCACCGGGACCTCGACGCGCGCGACCTGCCCGCCGTCGTCGGTGGCGGCGACGACGACCGTGCCGCTGCCCGCCTGCTCGGCCGACGTGACGGTCAGCCCGCCGTCCTTCACCGTCGCCGTCGCGAACGGCACGCCGGACTCGACCGCGAGCGTCACGGGGCCGCCGTCGGGATCCGCGCACGCGAGGCCCACCGTCTTGGTGGCCTGCGCGCCGAGCGCCAGCGGCGCGGCGGGCCCGCAGGACGGCGGCGGGTCGCCGACATCGATCGAGATCGTCACCGGCTCGGAGATGTCATAGGGGTCGCTCGCGCGGACCGTGATCCGGTCCGGCCCGTGGTAGCCGCGATGCGGCGTGTAGGACGCGTCCAGCCCGTCGAAGGCGCCGAGCGTGCCGTGCTCGGGACCCTCGAGCACCGTCACCGTCAGCGGGTCGCGATCCTCGTCGACGCACGAGGCGTAGACGTGTCCGGTGCCACGCGTGCTGTGCACGAACAGGGTCGCCGACGCGCACATCGGCGCGTGGTTGCCGACCGCGAGGTCGATGCGCGTGTCGGGCGACTCGGCGCGGCCGTCGCTGCCGCGGAACGTCGCGGTGTCGGTGCCGCGGAACCCGCGCTCCGGGTGGTAGGTCACGCTGCGGGAGTCGGCGTCGAACGGGTCGAACGCGCCGTGCGCCGGGTCGCCGGTCACGCGGATCGTGACCGGGTCGCCGTCGAAGTCCGCGCAGCGCAGCGGCACCCGCAGCGGGCTGTCCGGCCGTCCGAAGACGTTGGCCGGCGCGCACACGGGCGCGCGGTTGCCGTCGGGCGCCGGCGGCTGGACGCGCACGAGCTGGTTGGCGATGCCACCGTCGACCGTGAAGACGACGCGGCCGTCGGCGGTCGACAGCACGCCGTCGCCGCGGCGGTCCTTGTCGTCGCCGGGCTCGTCGCAGGAGGGCACGTCGTCCTCGGGGTCGATGCAGCGGCCGGCCTTCAGCGCGCCGTCGCCGTCGCGGTGCACGACGATCGCGCCGCCGCCGCTGACCGACCCGTACACGTCGCGCCCGTCGGCGGTCGCCGCCAGCTCGCCGATGCCGCGCAGCAGCGCGGGCCGCGCCGCGCACCCGGCGTTCCCGGTGCCGCGCTCCTGGGCGCAGCCCTGGCCGGCGAGCGACGGGTACCCGTACTGGCCCAGCAGCCGCTGCTCCTCGCTGAACGCGTACGCGCGCTTGCCGTCCGGCGCGATCGTCACCGGGCCGAAGCCCGGCAGGTCGACGGCGCGCGCGATCGACGGCGCGCCCCCGGCCGGGGCGACGTCGAACACCGTGAGCCGGCCCGCGGCGCGGACGAGCAGCGTGCGGCCGTCGGGCGCCAGCGCGGAGCTCGAGCTGTCGCGCTGCGGCTCCTCCTCGCTGTTGTCGAAGCGCTGCTCGGTGATGGCGGTCGGCACGCCGTCGGCGCTGACGGCGATCCGCCGCACCCGCAGCCCGGCGACGAGGTACACGAAGCGCCCGTCGGGCGAGACGTGGACGGCGTCGGGGTAGCCGACGATCGCGCGCAGGCACTCGGGGGCGCCGGCGGGCGCGATGCAGCCGGTGTAGCGCAGGTCGCCCGTGGCCGGGTCGCGGCGCAGCAGCTGGACGCGCGGGTCCTGGCCGGTGCTGTTGCCGTGGTTGGACGACAGCGCGATCACGCGCCCGTCCGCCGAGGCCGCGATGCGCCGCGTCTCGGCGTTGCGCAGCGTGGGCGGGTCCGTCTCCTCGTCCTCCTCGGCGGGCATCGCCAGCCGCGCGCAGTCGCGGTCCTTGATGAAGACCGCCCAGCAGCGGACCGGCTCGATCGCCTCGGTCGCCGGGTCGCGGTGCAGGAGCAGGAGCTGCTCGCGGTCGCTGACGTACAGGTCGCGCTCGCCGATCATCAACATCAACTTGGCCCCGCGCAGGCCCGGGCCCTCGATGCCGCAGGCCTTCGTGTCGCTGTAGGGGCCGATGCACGAGAGGGCGGTGAGGTCGCCGGCCACGAGCGGCTGGTCGTCGTCGCGGATCGTGCCGCGCGCGACGCCGCGGGCGACGGTCGCGCCGTCGACGTCGGTCAGCTCCAGCTCGAGGTCCTCGTCGTCCTCCTGGTCGGCGTCCGGGCGGACCGGGACCTCGACGACCTGGCGGACCTGGCCGGGCGCGAAGCGCACCGGCACGTCGACCGCGTCGAAGTCCTCGGGGCTGGTGGCGGTGCCCGGACGGGTCCGGGCGCGCAGGCGCACCGTCCCGACCGACTCCTGGTCCAGGGTGATCGCGAAGCGCAGGCGGCGCGCGACCGTCGTGCCCTCCGCGGTCGCCGCGTCGGCGACCGACAGCGCGCGCGGCGCCGCGTCGCCGGGCAGCAGCTCGATCGGGTGCGCGGCCCAGTCGTCCTCGCCGGGGACGCCGTTGCCCGCCGTCGAGTCGATGTCGGGGTCGGCGGCGGCGACGACCTCCGCGATGGCCTCCCGCTCCACCGCGGTGACGTCGCCGTGCTCGGCGCGGACCGGGACGGTCAGCCGCCGCTCGCCGCGCACGCCGACGCCGTCGACGCTCCAGCGCGCGGTCGCCGCGTCGAAGTCGCCGTCGCCCTCGGCGGCGCCGTCGAGGACGATCCCCTCCGGGAGCGTGAGCCCGACGGTGGCCGCGCCGGCGGCGATCGGCCAGTCGTTGGTCAGCGTGACCTTCAGCGTGCCGCGCTCGCCGGCCCGCAGCCGCGACGGGCCGTCGAGCTTCACCGCCAGGTCGCTGGCGCCGATGATCTCCGGCTTGGTGCACGCGTCGCCGACGCCGTCGTGGTCGGAGTCCTTCTGGTCGCGATCGGGCACCGTCGGGCAGACGTCGCCCACGGAGATGCCGTCGCCGTCGCGGTCCAGGCGCAGCGTCTCGTGCGCGGGCTCGGGCTCCGGGTCGTCGGCCGCGGCGGCGCGCAGGCCGTTGGGTCGCCAGTGGCGCTCGGCGAGGAGGACCGACAGCTCCAGGTGGCCCCACTCGTCGTAGTCGCCGGTCGAGCGGTCGGTCTGCTTGTCCGCGTCGTCACGGCAGCGGGTGTCGGACCACGGGTCGTTGAGCCCGTGGGCGATGCGCGGCTCGAGCTTCTTGTCCAAGTTGAAGTCGTGGGGCTCGCCGGAGCCGAACAGCTGGATGTCGCAGACGTAGTCGCGCGGCTCGTCGCGCCCGAACGGGTCGACCACGGTCGAGGCCGCGACCTTCCAGCCGCGGGCGGTCGCCGTGGCCGGGATCGCGAAGCCGTGCTGCTCGTCGACCGCCTGCTCGTCGATCACCGCCGGGCCGTCGCCGCGCCCGTAGTCGAGCGGCGTCCCGACGTTGGGCATGTCGTACTGGTAGGACATGACGCTGAGGTGCGCGGGGTCGTAGACCGGCTCGTTCTCCGCGCCGCTGTGGTGCAGGCCGAAGGTGTGGCCCAGCTCGTGCATGAACGTCCAGGAGCGCACCATCTCGCGACAGGACGAGCCGGTGGCGCAGCCTTCGCGACCGAGGCCGTGGCCGAGCGCCCACCGGTCGGTCTGGGCGCCGATCGCCTCGGCGAAGCCGCGGCCGTAGGCCGCCTGGCCGAGCGTCGTGCCGCCCTCCTGGGTGGCGCGCTCCAGCTGGTGCGCCGCCAGCGCGTAGCGGACCACGAGGCCGCGCGCCGCCATGCGCGCCCAGCAGGCGTGGTCGCCGTTGGCCCGCTCGGCGGCGGTGCCGAAGTACCCAGGGCAGGCCTTGTCCGTGGGCGGGCCGTCGCCCCAGCGGTAGTCGTCGTAGTCGTCCAGCGCGCCGCCCTTGCGGTAGTTGACCGCGAGCGCGCCCGGGGACGCCGGGACGTCCTCGTCGACGTGGTCGCGGTCGCCGTCGCCGGTCACGAAGTGCAGGACCACGCCGCCGCCGGGACCGTCGGAGAGCGCCCGCTGGACCCGCGCCAGCGAGGCGCGGCTCGGGCGCAGGTCGGGGCCCTCCATCGCGTCGACCTCGACGTAGGCGTCGCGCTGCTTGGTCCGCGCGTCGGGGAAGTCGAAGTCCTCGATCCCGTCGAGGTTGACGTCGACGCCCCACCGCTCCCACTCGTCGCAGATCCCGTCGCCGTCGCCGTCGCTGCCCAGCGACGGGTCGACCGCGCCGCAGGCCTGGCCGAACTCCGACGAGTTGCCGTCCTTGTCGGTGGCGATCGCCGTGTACATGGTGTCCTTGCCGGTGTGGTCGGCGTCGGGGGCCGCGACGAACGCCCCGTGGGCGTCGGGCTTCACGGTCCCGACCCAGGTCGTGTCCTGGCCGACGCCGTCGCGTCCGGCGCCCTCGCTGGGCATCGGCTGCCGGTAGATGTCGACGGTGATCTCGGTCGGCTTCGCCGACTCCACGAGGCCCGTGACGACCATGTTCCCGCGGCGGCCGCTGCGCACGACCTGGAGCGCCGCCGGGGCGTTCATCCCGCGGTTGGGTCCGCCGTCGGCGTCGCGCTCGTCCAGCTGGTCGAGCCCGTCGTTGCCCAGGTCGACGGCGAGCCCGCCGGAGACGCGCACGCGGTTGCCGCGGATCGTGTTCTTGGTGCCCTCGCCGGTCACCACGATCGACGACCCGTCCGAGCCCGCGATCTCGTTGCAGGCCGCGACGCAGTCGGGCTCGATCGCCTGGGCGTCGAGGCCGTAGCCGACGACCACCTCGGACGCCCCGGAGAGGCGGATGGCGTTGTCCCTGTTGCCGATCACCTCCGTGCCGGGCGCCGGGGGCAGGCCGAGGCGGTTGCCCTGGACGCGCCGCTTCTCGGCGGTGCCGGAGACGAGGATCGCGTCGGCGGTCGTCGCGACGACGACGTTCGGGCGCCCCGGGAGGCCGACCTGCGTCTCGGGCCCGCGCGAGACCTCGATCCCGGTCCTCATCGGGGCCGGCGCGGTGCCGTCCAGCCCGATCACGTTGCCCGCCACGGTCGTGTGGCGCGCCTGGTTGCGGACGAGCACGCCGACGTCGCCGTTGGCGATGCGGTTGGCGGTGCCGGGCGACGTGCCGCCGACGGTCACGTCCTTGGCGGGTTGGCGGCCGGCGGCGTCGCCGACCGCGACGCCGATCGCGTTGCCGAGCTCGTCGGGCGTCGCGGTGCTCGGCAGCGCCGTGCGGCCGATGTCGTTGTTGAAGATCCTGGTGCCCGCGGCGCGGGCGTCGTTGACCACGACGCCCGCCTGGCGGGCGGCGACGATCGTGTTGGCGTCCTCGGGCAGCGGGCCGCCGACCTCGGCGTCCGGCGCGTCGAGGATCGCGATGCCGTAGCCGTTGCCGATCGCGCGGCCGTCGGCGCCGAGGCCGACGCGGTTGCCGCGCACGCGCGCCCGGTCGGCCGCCTCCAGGCGGATGCCGACCGGCTCGGCGACGACGCGGTTGCCCACCAGCAGCGGATCGCTGGGCCGGCCCTCGTCGCTGCGGTCGACGAGGATCCCGCCGAGCTTGTCCGGGATCGCGGTGGGCTCGAGGAGCGAGGTGCCGACCGTGTTGCCGACGATCCGCGGCGCGACGAGCGGGCCCTCGACGATCATCCCGTACTGCTCGCGGCTGCCCGCGACCGTGTTGCCCTCGCCGAGCGCGTCGCCGCCGATCAGCACGTCGCTCGCCGTCTCGTGGGCGAGGACGCGGATGCCGTTGCCCGCGTTGGTGGTGTCCTCGAGGTCGGCGTCGACCGTGGTGCGCCCCTCGGCGTCGAGGCCGACGACGTTGCCCTGCACGCGCGTGCCGGAGAGCCCGTCGCCGATGACGAGGATCGCGTCGCGCTTGGACGCGGCCACGTGGTTGGCCTCCGCGCCGCGGCCGCCGATCGTCGTGCGCGGCGCGTCCTCGACGCGGATCCCCATGCCGTCGACGCCCAGCGTGCCGCCCTCGGCGCCGGCGACGTGCTCGTGGGAGCGGTCGTAGCCGACCCAGTTGCCCACGATCCGCGTGTCGACCGCCCCCTGGAGGTGGATGCCGTTGGCGGTGCCGGCCAGCTCGGGCAGCGACGGCCGGCCCGAGGAGGAGACGACGTTGTTGATGATCTCGGTCTCGCGCGGCGCGGTGCCGACGAGGCCGAGCGCGACGACGATGCCGTCGCGGTCGTTGCGGATCGGCTCGCGGCCGTCGGCGCTGAGGCCGACGAGGTTGCCCTCGATGCTCGTCTGCAGCGCGCCGTCGACGACGACCACGCCGCGCTCGGTGCCGGAGATGACGTTGCCCTGGCCGGCCAGCGGGCCGCCGATCGTCACGTGCCTCCCGCCGCGCACGAGCACGCCGGCCGGATCGACGTTGTCGGTGGTGTAGTAGCCCGCGTCGAAGGTGCCGGTGCGGTCCAGCCCGAACCAGTTGTTCTCGACGCGCACGTCGGTGCCGCCCACGACCGCGATCCCGGCGCCGACGGTGTGGTTGACGATCAGCCCGCGGATCACCACGTCCTGGGCGTCGGTCACCTGCAGGCCGTGGGGCTCCAGCACGAACCAGCCCTCGCCGGACGGCGCGTTCGGGCGCGTCAGCGCGTCGCCGCCGATCACGGTGTGCGGGCGCCCGTCGTCGCCGGCGCCGTCGATCGTCACCGGCTTGCGGATCGCGGGCAGGCCGTTGCCCTCGGGCTCGATCGTCGCGTCGTCGGGGAGGTCGAAGGTGATCGTGTCGCGGTCGTCCTCGCGGTTGGCCTGCTGGATGGCCGCGCGCAGCGTGCACGTGTGGTCCTCGGTCTCGCAGCGGCCGTCGTCGGTGTCGCTGTCGGGCTTGTCGCGCTCGTCGTCGACGACGAACGTGCGCGCCTGCGCGGCGGCGGGCGCCATGGTCGACGCGGCGGCGAGGGCGAGCGCGATCAGGGTCGCGAGCAGCGACGCGACACGAACGGCGTTGAGGCTCCCGGGGCGGGTGCGAGACGGCATTGGGCCATCGTGCGGACGCCGCTCCCGGCGCACATCGGGGGATCGCCCAGGGGCGGCCGGGCACGGAGGGGCGGCGGGACGGGGGAATGGCACAGGACGCTCCGTCGATGAGCGCTCTCGATGCACTCCAGGAAGGCGGGACGGTCGATTCTCAGCTTCCGAAATTTGCTGGATTTGCAGGGTTTCTGCTGGGCTCCGCCCGCGCTCTCGGCGCGAATGCTTGACGCATAGGAACTTTTACGTTTACGGTTGCGACATTGGGGGCCGGTTGCGTTTCTGAAGGTCGTTAGGTCGAGACGCGACCGGCTCTTGTCTCTGTGGAGGAGGAAGCAGTCGATGAAGCACCTTCAGCGGGCGGCCGCGAGCCGCCGGCTTGTCACGTCGTGCCGTGGCGGGAGTGGGACCGCATGAGGCGCGCGGTGATCCGCGGGCTCGCCCCGCTGGCCGCGGTCGGGGCGCTCGTCGTGCCCGGCATCGCCCACGCGCAGGAGCGCGTCGTCGAGCCGGTCTCGCCGGCCAGGTCGCAGGGCACCGACGTCAACGACGCCTCGGGCTACAACTCGCTCGACGGCAACATGGCGCTCTGGGCCGACGAGTTCTTCGTCGCCGACGTCAAGACCACGAGGCGCACGGCCACCGGCTGGACGACGCCGAGCACGCTCGACGCCCAGCTCAACGGTGCCGGCTTCGGCGTCCAGGATCTCTCCCCGGACGGGTCGGCGGTCGTCTGGAACGAGCTCTCGCCCTATGCGGGCATCCCCGGCTACCCCCAGGGCCTGTTCACCATCCAGGACGGCCACATCTCGCAGCTCGCCGTCTGGGACTCGGCCCTGGATCCCAGCGAGGCGCCGAGCTACCTCGCCGGCTCCAAGGACCTCAGCCGGCTCGTCGTCCGCGCGTCCGCCGGGCAGCTCACCGCGACCACCAGCAACAGCGGGCTGTACCGCTGGTCGGCCGACGGCTATGAGCCCATCGACATCGACATGTCGCGCTACTCCGGTGCCACCTGCGCCGACCCGCTCGCGACGCTCGCCATGCGCGAGAACGGCCAGACGGGCATCTCGGCCGACGGCAGCACCCTCGTCGTCGCGACCCCGGCCTGCACGGTCGGCTCGCCGGCGACGCCGGTCCCGAGCCACCTCGTGCTGTGGCACGACGGGACGTCGACCGACATCACGACGCCGGTCAGCGGCGGCGCCGACGGCAACGCGGCGTTCGTCGGCCGGAGCCCTGACGCGTCGCGCATCTACTTCACGACCGCGGCCAAGCTCCAGGCGAGCGACACCAACGGCGCCACCGACCTCTACGTCTGGGAGCGCGGGCAGCTGACGCGGATCACCGACGGCGTCGTCACCGCCGGTCAGACGCAGGCCTCGCGGGACGGCTCGACGGTCTGGTTCGAGGCCGACCAGCCGCTCGGCGGTTCCGGCCAGGCCGGCAAGCCCAACATCTTCCTCTGGGACGACGGCGCCCTGCACTTCGTCGGGACCTACCTGACCGCCCCGCTGCTCAAGACGTTCGGCGGCAGCGACCAGAGCCAGCTCACCTCCGACGGCCGCACCCTGGTCTACGGAGGGGCCACCACGGACCCGGTGACCGGGGCCTTCCACGGCATCCAGCTCACGCGGATCGGTCGCGACGGCGTGTCGGAGTGCGTCTCGTGCCCGCCGGCCGGCGTCACGGCGGACACGTCGTTTCCCCTGGCCCCGGCCGCGTTCGCCGCGGCCATCTGGCGGCCCTTCGTCAGCGAGGACGGCAAGACCATCGTCTTCATCACCAAGATGGCCCTCGACCCCCGGGACACCAACGGGCTCACCGACACCTATGCCTGGGAGGACGGCAAGCAGGTGCTGATCTCCAGCGGCACCGGCACGACGCCCGGCGTCGCGCGCGGCATGACGCCCGACGGGTCGTCGATCTTCTTCCAGCAGGGCGGCACGCAGAACGTCCCCGGCGTGACCGACATCTACCAGAAGCTCTGGGTCTCCCGCATCGGCGGGGGCTTCCCGGTCCAGCAGACGCCCGATCCGTGCGGCACGGCCTGCCAGGGCCCGCTCGCCCCGGCGCCGAGCCTGCCGGTCGCCGCCTCGGTGACGTTCGCCGGGCCGGGCAACCTCGTGCCGCCGGCGCAGGACGAGCCGGTCTCGAGCACGCCCACGGTCACCAAGCCGTCGGGCACGGTGCGCGGGACCAGCGCGCTGGTGCGCGTCAAGGTGCCGGGCGGCGGCGTGATCCGCATCAGCGGCGCGCGCGTCGGCACGGCCAAGCGCACGGTGCTGAAGGCCGGGACCTACTCGGTGCGCGTGGCGCTGACCAAGGCATGGCAGCGGTCGCTGGCCCGTCACAGCAGCATCACCGCGGCCCTGAAGGTCCAGTTCACGCCCGTCGACGGCCAGGCCGGGTCGAAGACGGTGCAGCTGAAGTTCGCCAAGAAGGCCACCAAGAAGGCCACGAGCAAGAAGGCGGCGCGCTGATGTCCGCCGCCACGAAGGAGACGACGATGACCTCGATGTTCCGGGCGACGCGCGCCGGGATCGCCGCGGCCTGCCTGGCGATGCTGGCCGCGCTGCTGCTGGCCGGGTCGGCGCGCGCCGACTGGGGCCTGGTGCCCGGCAGCTTCCACGTCGACCTGTCGACCACGCAGGCCGGCGGGCACCCGGACGTCCGGACGCGCTTCGCGTTCATCAAGGAGCCCGGCGTGTTCTTCGGGTCCCCGCTCGACATGCCGAGCGAGGCCGTCAAGGACATGCAGGTCGACCTGCCGCCGGGCCTGGTGGGCAACCCGCAGGCCTATCCGATGTGCAAGCCGGCGGAGTACCCGGACTGCCCGGCGGACACCGTGATCGGCACGACGACGCTGACCCTCTCGTATGGCTTCGACGTGATCGCGCAGTCGCCGGTCTTCAACATGGAGCCGGCGCAGGGGAGCGTGGCGCAGTTCGCGTTCAACGCGATGCAGGTCGTCCCGACCCACATGACCGCCTCGGTCCGCCCCGGCGACCACGGCTTGACGCTGAACATCCCCCAGGTGCCGCAGGCCGTCCCGCTCTTCGACGTCGACATGACGTTCTGGGGCGACCCGGCGTCGCACGCGCACGACAACGAGCGGGCGCTGAGCTGCCAGACGATGTTCGGCAGCACGGACTGCCACAGCACGACCGATCCGACCCACCCGTTCCCGGCCGCCGGCATCCCGAGCGGCGTCGGGCCGCGCGCGTTCATGAGCAACAGCGCCCAGTGCGGCGTGGCCACCAGCGCGAAGTTCACGATGAACACGTGGGTGCACCGCAACGACCACCGGTCGTACGAGACCGGCATCCCGGCGCTGACCGGCTGTGACAGCGAGCGGATCACGCCGGCGGCGAGCGTGCGGCCCGGCAGCTCCGAGGCCGGAGCGCCGACCGGGCTGGGCGTCGACATCGACATCCCCCAGACCGTCGCCTCGACCGATCCCGCGACGCCGCCGCTGAAGCGCGCGGTGGTCACGCTGCCCGAGGGCATGACGCTGTCGCCGTCGGCCGCCGACGGCCTGGTCGGCTGCAGCGACGCGCAGATCGGGATCGGCAACGACGACCCGGCGACCTGCCCGCAGGCGTCGGAGATCGGCACCGCGTCGATCAAGACGCCGCTGCTGGCCGACGACATGGCCGGGCGGATCTACGTCGGCACGCCGACGCCGGACCAGCTCGTCCGGGTCTTCCTCGTCATCGAGGGCGGCAACGTCCTGCTCAAGATCCCGGGCACGATCGACCTCGACCCGGTCACCGGCCGGGTGACGACGACGTTCGACGACCTGCCGCCGCTGGCGTCGAGCAGGATCTCGCTGCGGTTCAACGGCGGGCCGCGCGCGGTCCTGACCAACCCGGTCGCCTGCGGCGCGAAGTCGGTGGCCGTGGCGCTGACGCCGTGGTCGTCCGACACCGCGGTGAACGCCGACACGGCGTTCACGGTCGACCAGGGCTGTGACAAGGGCGCGGCGTTCACGCCGTCGGTCACGGCCGGCACGGTCAACCTGCAGGCCGGTGCGACGTCGGCGTTCACGCTGACGGTCACCAAGCCCGACGGGCAGCCGAACATCGGCTCGCTGGACGTCGCGCTGCCGCCGGGCCAGCTGGCCCGCCTGTCCGAGGTCCCGCTGTGCCCCGAGGCCCAGGCGGCGGCGGGGACGTGCGGTGCCGACAGCCAGATCGGCCACACGACGGTCTCGGTCGGCCCGGGCGCCAACCCGGTCACGCTGCCGCAGGCGGGCAAGGCCCCGACCGCGGTGTACCTGGGCGGTCCCTACAAGGGTGCGCCGTTCTCGTTGAGCATCGTCGTGCCGGCGCAGGCCGGTCCGTACGACCTCGGCACGGTCGTGGTCCGCGCGGCGCTGTTCGTGGATGCCAACAAGGCGCAGGTGACGATCAAGAGCGATCCGCTGCCGCAGATCCTGAAGGGCTTCCCGCTCCAGTACCGGACGATCAACGTGACCGTCGATCGGCCCGGGTTCATGATCAACCCGACCAGCTGCGCGCCGACGAGCGTGGGTACGACGGTGGCCTCGGCCGCCGGCCAGGTCGCGTCGCTCAGCAGCCGCTATCAGGTGGCCGAGTGCGCCTCGACGCCGTTGGCGCCGAAGCTGACGCTCGGCCTGAGCGGGAAGTCGGAGTTGAAGGACGGCGGGCATCCGGCGTTGGTGGCCGGCCTGACGCAGCAGTCCGGTGAGTCGGGTCTGCGCAACGTGAAGGTGACGTTGCCGTTGTCGATGTCGCTGGATCCCGACAACGCCCAGGCGCTGTGCAAGCCCGAGCAGGCGGTCGCGAAGGCCTGCCCGGAGGGCTCGATCGTCGGCCAGGCCACGGTGCGGACCCCGGCGCTGCACGAGGCCCTGACCGGCCCGGTGTACTTCGTCGAGGCGACGCGGACGACCACGACCGGCAAGGTCCGCAAGACGTTCCCCAACCTCTGGCTGAAGCTCGAGGGCGAGGGCGTGTCGCTGGACCTCTGGGCCGGCTCGACGGTGGATGACGCGGGTCACCTGGTCTCGACGTTCGACAACATCCCCGACGCTCCGGTCTCCAGCTTCCAGATGACGCTGGCCGGCGGGGCGCACGGGATCCTGGTCGGCAACGAGAACATCTGCGCCGCGGCGGATGACTCGGTGGCCGCGTTCACCGGTCAGACCGGCAAGGTGGTCAAGAGCAAGGGCCTGATGTCGTTGGCCGACTGCTCGCTGTCGGTGGCCAAGACGACCACCAGCAGCCGCTCGATCACGCTGCGCCTCGCGGGCCTCGGCGCCGGCAAGGTCAAGCTCAGCGGCAGCGGCGTGACCGCCGTGTCCCGGACGATCGCCAGCGCCCACGGCGCCTCGCTGACCGCCCGGCTCACCGCGACCGCGCGCAAGACGCTGGCCCGCAAGGGCAAGCTGACGGTCAAGCTGACCGCCACGTTCACCCCCAAGGGGTCGAGCACGGCCCAGCGCGTCACCAAGACGGTGACGATCAAGACCAAGAAGAAGTAGGACCCGCCGCGACGAGCGGAGTCCCGCTGCCCCCGGCGCCTCAAGGCGCCGGGGGCGGTGGGTCATGCGCCGCCGAGGTCGAGCTCCATGAGCACGTCGACCATGGCCTGGCCGAACTGGACGACGGGCCGCTCGTCGGTGACGGCGAAGCCGAGCGACGCGTAGAGGCGGCGAGCGTCGGCCAGGGCGTCGACGGTCCAGAGCGACAGCCGCGAGAAGCCGGCGTCTCGCGCGTAGGCCACGCACCGCTGCGCCAGCGCGCGGCCGATGCCGTGGCCGCGGTGACCGGGCAGGACCAGCAGCGCACGCAGCTTGGCGACGCCCTCGTCGTCGCCCCGCGCGCAGAGGACGCACCCGACGCGCTCGCCGGTCCGCGCATCCACGGCGATCCACCCGGCGAGGGGCGCCGCGGCGACGATCCCGGCGACCTGCCGCTCGAACGTGGCGTCCCATCCGTGCTCGCGCGCGTAGACCTCGCCGTGACGCGCGACGATCCACGGGCCGTCCGCGTCGCCGGCCTCGCGCAGCGCGAACGCGGTCACGCGGGCCTCAGACGGTGATCGCCTTGGGGGCCTGGCCGAGGCGGCGGCGCTCCTCCTCGAGGACCGCGTTGGCCTGCTCGGTGCCGACGTAGGGCAGCAGCAGCGCGAAGATCAGCTCGGGCAGCAGCGCAGGAAGCTCCTCGTAGCGCCCGGAGACGACCCGTGCGTAGATGACCTCGTAGATCCCGCCGACGAGCGTCTCGGCGACGACCGGCCCGGGCCTGCGGCTCTTGGGCAGCTCGGCCGCGGCGGCCTCGTCGATCATCGTGGCCAGCGCGCGCATGATCCCGTTGCGGCGCTCGATCGCGGCGGGGCCGGCGGCGAGCGCCTCGACGATGCACATGTCGGCGAACGCGGGCTCGGCCGCGATGAAGTCCAGCAGCGCCCGCAGGCCCTCGCGCGCCCGGTCGATCGGCCCGTCGGCGCTGCCGTAGGCGGCGCTGACCTTGGCCAGCAACTGCTGGGCGACCTCGTCGTAGGCCGCCAGGAACACGTCCTGCTTGCCGCGGTAGTTGTCGTAGAACGTGCGTCGCGACACGCCCGAGGCCACCACGATGTCCTCGACGCTCATCGCGGCGTAGCCGGCGCCGCTGCAGACGTCGGCGACCGCGGCCAGGATCCGGTGACGCTGGTTCTCGACGACGAACTGCCGCGGCAGGCCGTGCCGGCCGGCCGGCAGCTGGTGGGGCTCGCGTGTCCGCTTCTTCTTGGGCTTGGACTCGGCCACATGGGAAACATAGCTGTTCCACGGGCCGTTGTCTCCTTCCGGGATACGTTGGCGTTTCTCATCGGATAGGGTGAAGCTCGGATGCGCGCGCCGCTCGCCGCCCTGTCGGTCCTGTCAGCAGCCGCCCTGGCGGCGGCGGGCTGCGGCTCGTCCGCGGGCCCGGGCGTCGCGTCGCGGACCGCCGAGGGCGCCGCGGCGGCGCGACCGCCGGCGGTCAGCGTCCTGGGCACCAGCGTCGTGCTCGACGCCGCCCGGGCGCGGCTCGCGCTGGCGCTGCGTCAGCCCGAGGGCGTCGACCCGCCGCTGGCGCGGGTGGCGACGCTCGACCTGCCCGAGGGCGTGCGCTGGCGCGGGGGCGACGCTCCGTCGTGCGCGCGGGCGACGCTGGCCCGGACGGGCGTCGCAGGCTGCCCGCGGGCGGCCGTCATCGGTCGCGGCACCGCGGTGGCGGCGGCCGACACCGCGACGACCCGCGGCGCGATCACGGTCGTCAACGGCGGCGCGGACCACGTGCTGCTGGCCACCGTCGTCCGCCATCCGGCCTACGTCAAGACGGTGATCGACGGTCGCGTCGGGGCGGGGCCCGGGGGCCGTCTGCGCCTCACGCTGGCGTTTCCCGCCGGCCTGCAGACCGTCGCCGGCCTGCCGCTGGGCCTGGAGCGGCTGGCGGTGGTGCTCGATCGCGGACGGGCGCTACGGGTGGCGCCCTGCCCGGCACGGCCGTGGGCGTACGCGGCGAGCGTCCGCTTCGTGGACGGCGCGGCGGTCGCCGCCCGCGGCCGCGTCACCTGCCGCGGCTGAGCTGGCGGCACCACGGACGTTTCTCAAATGGCGTCGCACGGGCATCGCCGCGGCGCGTGTGGCCCGTCGCAGAGCCAAATCGCGGTGCCGCGGGAAACGTGCACGTGTCCCGATTGACAACGACCGAACGCCGTGGGTGGATGGCGTCATGTCGCTTGACATGGGCACGCATGCGCAGCAGGTGCGCGAGCGGGTGACGGCCTTGTTGGCCGCCGCCGAGCGGGACCCGGCGCGAGCGCGGCGCGCGGTGGCGCGGCTGCGGCGCGGCGAGGGGCGGCTGTACGCCGAGCTGCACGCGTTGGTCGCCGCCGGCGCGACGGCCGGAGCGGGGACGCTGCGCCCGATGGATCGCGGCGCGGCCGCCTGGGCGCTGGACGGCGTGCTGGAGGCCGTCGAGGTCCGGCTCGGCGCGCGGCCGCGACCGCGGTTGGCCGATCTCGCCGCGCCGGCGACGGCGATGCTGCTGCTGCCCTACGCGCCGCTGGGCGCGGTCGCCGCGGCGATCCGCCGCGCCGACTTCAGCGCGGCGGCCGCGCCGAGGACCGGCGCCAGCGCCAGCGCGGCGAGCGTCGGCGCGAGCTCGGGCAGCGTGGCGGCGGCGCCGCGCCGGACGCGGTCGGCGCACAGCTCCCACGCGCCGGCCGCGACGGCCTCGGAGACCACGTCGATGGTGGCCAGCCCGGCGCGCTCGTAGCCGTGGGCGATGGTCGCGGCGATCGTGGCGATCGCCTCGCGCTGGAAGGCGGCGCCGGCGGCGCCGGCGGCCGGCGCGTCGACGAGCGCGACCTTCGCGAAGGTCGTCTCCTCGGACAGGAACTCCAGCAGCGCGCGCAGGCCGGACGCGACGCCGTCCGCCCAGTCGGCCTCGGCCATCGTCGCCGGAAGCGCCGCGGCCAGCGCGCCGCGGCCGCCGGCGAGCATGGTGGCGGCGAAGGCCTCGTCCAACGAGGAGAAGTGCTGGTAGAACGCCTTGGACGACACCTCGGCGACCGGCGTCAGCGTGCGGATCGTCAGCGCGTCCAGGCCGCGCTCGGCGACGACGGTCGCCACCGCGTCGAGGATGCGGTCGCTCTGGGAGTGCTCGACGAACGCGCGCGGCTCCGAGCGCGGGCCGGGGCGCAGGCGGCGCGTGCCCTCCGGGCCGACCGGGACCAGCGACCCCGGAGCGCGGCCGCGGCGCCGCGACGGCCCGGTGGCGCCGGCGGGCAGCGGCGCGTCCAGCAGGTCGGCGTAGCCGTTGGCCCAGGTCGCCAGCGCGCTCGCGGTCCTGGGCAGCGTCGCCTCGGTGCCGGTGAGGATCGCGTCCAGCGCCGCGCGGGCCGCGGCGCCGAGCACGGCGCGCGCGACGTCCGGCCGGCCGCCGACGAGCGCGACGACCGCGTCGGCGGCGCGATCGCGATGCGCCACCGCCGCCGCGCCGCCCGCCGCGGACTCCAGCAGCAGCACGCGTGTCCCGATCGGATGCTGGGCGGCCAGGCGCGGCAGGCCGTCGGCCAGCAGCCGCAGCCGCGCGGCCGGCGTGGCGGCCGCGTCGCCGGCGACCGCGCGCGCCTGCGCGGTCGCGTTGTCGGCCAGGAACGCGACGGCCGCGACGAAGCACGTCTCCTTGTTGGGGAAGCGCGCGTAGAACGTCTGGCTGGAGATCCCCGTCGCGCCGATCAGGTCCCGCGCGGTCATCGCCCGGTACCCCTTCGCGGCGGCCGTCGCCACCGCCGCCTTCAACAGCGCGCGTGTCGTCTCGTCGTTCGGGGGCGTCGGCGCGGGCGGCAAGGAGGCGGTGCGTGATCGGGCCAGCGGGCTCACGGGCGGAACACTAAGAGCCCTGCATTCTCCTCTGTCAAGGCGATTGACGAGATGGGAAGCGCAGTGTTTGATAACGGGGTGGCGGCACACACGCACGTTTGCCGTCTGGCGCCGGCCGACGCGGACCGACTGCGACGCGCTCACATCGCCTTGACCTACGTGTCGCTGCTGGCCGAGCGCGACGGCGCGGAGCCGGGCGTCGCGGCGCTGGTGGAGCGGGCCGGGGTCTCGCGCAAGCTGCTCTATCGGCTGTTCGGCGGCCTCGGCGCGGTGCGGGAGGAGGCCGCGGCGATCCTCGTGGCGCGCATGACCGACCGCGCGCGCCGCGTCGCGGCACGGCACGACGCCCCGGGCGAGCGGGCCGTCGCGGTGGCGGCGGCGCTCGAGGACCTCGCGGCGCGCCATCCCGTGGAGGCGCGGGTCTGCGTGTCCGCGGCGTTCGTCGAGGCGATCCCGGTCCTGGTCGAGCTCACGATCGCCGGCGGCCGGCCCGCGGTCGAGCCCGACCCCGTGCGCCGCGCGCTGTTGGCCCGTTCGCCCGCGCCGGGCGAGCTGCTGCGCCACGCCGGTCGTTCGGCCGACGATCGCGTCGGCGAGCAGGGCCGTCGTGTCCTGTCCGCGCTGGACGCCGCGCCGGGCGCGACCGGGGCGGAACTGCAGCGGGCGCTCGGGCATCGCCACGCGTCGCAGACGTCGCGGCTGCTGCGGCGCCTGGAGGCCCTCGGCCTGGTCGTCGCGCTTCCGGGAGCGCACGGGGCGCGGCGGTGGCGACGCAGCCGGGACGGGTTCGAGCACGACGCTTGACAAGAATAGAAACCATAATGTTTGATCCTGTCCGGAAACACCGGCGGTGTCCCGATCCTCCCCGCCGGGCGTCGAACAGGAGCGAGCATGGACCGCAAGAAGCGGCCGTATCGCGGCGGCCACGCGCGGCCGGCCGTCGAGCAGCACCGCGAGCGGCTGGTCGCCGCGATGACCGTCCTGGCCGCCGAGCGCGGTTGGCAGCGGGTCGCGGTCGGCGACGTCTGCGCGCAGGCGCGGGTCAGCCGGGCCAAGTTCTATGAGCTGTTCGACGACCGCGAGGACTGCTTCGTCGCGGCCGTCGAGACGGCGGCGACCGCGCTCAGCCGCGCCGTGGCCCGCGCGGTGTGCGGGGCGCCATCGGGATGGCGCGACCGGGTGGCCTCCGCGCTGTCGGAGCTGTTGATGGCCTTGGACGCGGACCGGCACCGCGCCTGGGTCGCGGTCGTCGAGGCGCCCAACGGCGGGGCGGCGGCGCGCGAGCGGCGCGCCGCGGCGCTGGCGCCGCTGGTCGCGCTGATCGACGAGGTCGCCGACGACGCGGTCGTCGCCACCGGCGCGGGCGCGGTCGGCGCCGTGCTGGAGCTGGTCCACCGCCATCTCACCGGCGAGGACCCCGAGCCTCCGCTGACGACGCTCGTCGCGCCGGCGGTGTTCCTCGCGCTGGCGCCGCACACAGGGCGCGGGGCGGCGCTGCGCACGGCGCGGGCGTACGCGGAGCGGGCGGCGTCGGAGCGCGCCGAGGCGCTGGAGGGGTCGGGGCCGGAGGAGGCCGCGGCGGCGGCGTCCTCGCTCTCGGCCGCCGCCGGCGCGGCCGAGGCCGCCGACCTCCACGTGACCGAGCTGACAGAGAGCACGCTCGTGTTCCTCGCTCGCCACCCCGGGGCGTGCAACACCGAGGTCGCCGCGGGCGTGGCGGTCGCGCACGAGAGCCAGATCAGCCGCCACCTCGCGCGGCTGGAGCGCGCCGGCGCCGCGCGACGCGCCCGCAGCGGCCGGTCCAACGCCTGGGAGCTGACCGAGGTGGGCCGCCGGCTCGTGGATCGGCTGGTGGCCCTTGACACGAAGAGAAAACATGGTGTTTGATTACTCCAGGAACGCGGTTGTGTCGGGAACACCCCGGCCGCGCGGCGGAGGGGAGATACCAGGCGAACCCGCCGACCGGCGGGCCTCTCGGTCGACGGCGTTCCACGGGGCCTGGCCCGACGACACGAGGAGCGACACATGTTGTTGAACAAGTTGGCCGGCCGCATGTCGAAGGCGATGGCGGTGGCCTGCCTGATGGGCGCGCTGGGCGCCGCGACCGCGAGCGCGACGCCGGTGCCGGCCACGTTCTCGTCCAACGGGAACGTGAGCGAGAGCAACACCTCCGCCAACCCGCTGAAGTGGTACGTCGACGGGGTGTACACGGGCTCGTGCACGCCGAACCTGCAGGGCGCGGGCTTCCTCTACAACGGCACCCACGGCATCGGCGGCACGGTGGGCAGCTGCCTCGGCAACACGCCCCCACTCTGGTTCCAGCTCACGCAGAACGCCTGGAAGGACGACGGCGCCTACTCGCTCATCTGGAGCGCGCAGTTCGTCGGCTTCCCGGGCTACACGGTCATGAGCCCGACGTTCACCACGACGTGGACCAACGGCTCCGGCTCCACCCCGTCGACCATCTCCTTCAACAACGTCGTGGTGGGCACGAGCACCAACGGCCACGTCATCTCCATGAGCGGCGTGCTGAACGTGACCCGGCTCGACGGCAGCTTGCTGACGCTGTCCTAGTGGGCACGGGGCCGCCGCGTGCCCGTGCGCGGCGGCCTTTGCGTGGTTGCCCTTGACAAAGATAGAAACCGTCATGTTTGATAGCGCACCAGAAACGTCGGCGTGTCCCCAAAGGGCGCGTCGCCCATGTGAGGAGAGAGGGTTGCTGGGTCGAACGATTCGAATCTCGGCGTTGGCGCTGGCCACCGCCGGGCTGACCGCGCCAGGCGTGGCCGGCGCGGCGGGAACGCTGCCCGACGGCCGCGTCTACGAGCGCGTCACGCCGAACGAGCTGGACGGGCAGGCGTTCGGCAGTGCGCAAGGCATTGCCAACGACCTGATCCAGTGGGACTACATCGGACCTCATGCGCCGGCGCAGGCGGGCACGGGCGTGGTCTACCGCTCCACGCGCACGGCGTCCGGATGGACGTTCAAGGCGTTGAACACGCCCCCGAGCCCCCGCGCGCTGGACCTGACGCCCTCGCCGACCTACAACCGCGCGCTGACCGCGTTCTGGTGGCGGGCCGAGGCGCTGAGCAACCCCACGGACGGAGACTTCTGGCGCAGCTCGTTGGACGGGCCGCCGCACCGGGTCGGGCTCGCCGCGGTCGGCGGCGTGTTCGTCGACGGAGGCGTCGCCTACGCCGTGTCGGACGACGGCCGCTCTGCCGCGTTCCAGACCGGGACGCGGCTCGTGCCGGAGGACACCCACGTGGACACGAACCCGCCCTACACCAACGGCTCGGAGGTCTACGTCTACGACGAGCACGACCAGCCGAGGATGGTCGGCGTTCGCAACGACGGGACGCTCATCGACACCTGTGGAGCATGGGTCCCGAACTGGCAGGGCGAGGCGGCGCGGTTCCTGGCCTCCGGCGACCTCAGCACGCTGTTCTTCCTCAGCCGCTCCTGCGACGGGCCCGCGCACCTCTACGCGCGGCGCGACCTCACCCGCACGGTCGACGTGTCGCCGTCGCGCCGTTCCACGCCGGACCCCGCCGGCCCGCAGGCGCGGACCTTCGTGCAGGGCACCCCGGACGGGGACAAGGTGCTGTTCGAGACCGCTGAGCAGCTCGTCGACGACGACACCAACAGCCACGTCGACCTGTACCAGTACGACCTCCGCCACGACACGCTGACCTGGGTCACCGACGACGCGAGCGCGGACTACCGAGGGGTGGTCCGGGCGGCCGACGACCAGTCGCTCGTCTACTTCGTCGTGACCGGCCCGTTCGACGGCCGCGGCGCGGTCGGTCGGCCCAACCTGTTCGTCCGCACCGCGGCAGGCGCCACCCGTCTGGTGACCACCCTCGACGACTCGGACTCCGAGGTGTGGACCTCGCGCGAGTGGGGCCGCCAGGCCGAGGCCACGCCCGACGGACGGCGTCTCGTCTTCGCCTCGCGAGCCGCGCTGGTGGCGTCGGACACCGATCAGAAGATCGACCTGTACGGGTACGACGCCCCGACCGACACCCTCAAGAAGCTGTCGGCGGGCAACGGCGACTTCGACGTCCTCGGCGCGTTCTCCACCCATCGCGTCGGCGAGTCGCACTACCTCTCCGACGATGGCGAGTACGGGCTGTTCTCCACCAACGAGCCACTCGACGTCCACGACGGCAACGACGCGGGCGACGTCTATCGGTGGCGCTGGAGCGACAACAGCACGGCGCTGGTGTCCGCCGGCTACGGCGGCCAGAACCCGTGGTTCATCCCGGCGGCCGTTCCGATCGGGGTGTCGCCGGACGGCAAGGACCTGTTCATCCAGACCACCGTCCCGATCGATGACTCCGACACCAACGGGCAATGGGACATCTACGACGCCCGACTCGATGGCGGGTTCCCGCGCGAGACCCCGAGGCCGTCCTGCGACGGTGACGAGTGCCAGGGTCGCGCGACGGCGCCGCCGGCGTCCCAGTCGCCGGCCACGTCGCGGGCGGGTGGCCCGGGTGACGGGCCCGCGCCGACCCGTGCCACCGTCAGCGTCGGCGCGCTGTCGCAGGCCGCGCTGCGGACGGCGGCCCGGACGGGCCGGCTGACCATCAAGGCCAAGGTGAACGTGCCGGGCACGGTGACCGCGAGCGCCCGCGCGACGCTCGACGGGGGCAGCCGGTCGGTCGCGCGGACCTCGCGTCGGCTCGCACGGGCGGGGCAGGCCCAGCTCGTCCTGGCCCTGAGCCGCCAGGCACGGACGGCCTTGCGGCGCAAGGGTCGCCTTGCGCTGGCCGTGGACGTGCGGCTCTCCGCGGCCCCGAAGAGCAAGACGCTGCGCGTGACGCTCACCCGGCCGCGGAGCGGAGGAGCGCGATGACGCGCGGTCACAACACCACGGAGAGGACATCGACCATGTTCACCACGTCGCGCATCGCGCAGCTCGCCGGTCGCCGACTCGCGCTCGGGCTGTTCGCGCTCGGCCTGCTGATCGCCCTGGCGGCCGGACAGAGCACCGCCCGTGCCGACTTCGGCTTCGCGCCGGGGTCGGTCCACGCGGACGCCTACGACGCCAACGGCGGGTTCGACACCCGTGCCGGAGCGCATCCGTTCGCCGCCTCGACGCAGTTCACGTTCAACACGGTCTACGACTCCAACGGACGCGAGGTCCCGGACGAGCAGCTCAAGGACATCGAGGCGGACCTGCCGGTCGGCTTCCTCGGTGACCCGCAGGCGGGCCCGACGTGCCCGTACACGATGCTCCTCACCCCCAACACGTGCCCGCCCAGCAGCCAGGTCGGCAAGGTCGAGCTCGACTGGGACGCGCTGCTGGGCCAGCGAGAGACGTGGACGTTCCCGCTCTACAACATGGAGCCGTCCAACGGCCATGTCGCGGAGCTCGCGTTCAAGACGAGCTACACCCAGAGCGTGCTCGTGGCCAGCGTGCGGCCGGACGACGGCGGCATTCGCATCCGGACCTCCAACGTGTCCCAGGCCGCGCGGGTCTATGGCCTGAAGGTGACGCTGTGGGGCGTGCCGGGCGACGATGCCCACAAGCCTGAGCGCGGCGGGGCGTGCACGCCGACCCTCGGTTGCGATTACGGGCTGTGGGGCGGGCCCGCGCCGTTCAGCACCAACGTTCGTCCCTTCGTCACCAACCCCGCCACCTGCGACGGTCGCGCCAAGACGACGTTCCGCGCCCGCTCCTGGCAGCACCCCGACCGCTGGGTCTCCGCCACCGCGGTCGCGCAGGCCGACCCGGTCGGCTGCGAGCACGTCGACTTCGACCCGTCGGTCCGGGCGCAGCCCGGCACCACGGAGCCCGATTCCCCGACGGGGCTGACGGTCGACCTCGGGCTGCGGCAGACCGATGGTCCGACGGAGCTCACGACGTCGCCGATGCGCGACGCGGTGATCACGTTCCCGGAGGGGCTGACGATCAACCCGTCGTCGGCCGACGGCCTCGAGGCGTGCACCGACGAGCAGTTGGCGCCGACGTCCGAGGCGCCGCCGGCCTGCCCGGAGGCGTCGATGGTCGCCACCGCGACGGTCGACACGCCCGTGCTGGCCAAGCCGTTGGAGGGCGCGGTCTACGTCGGCCGGCAGACGCCGGATCAGCTGCTGCGGCTGTTCTTGGTGTTGAACGGCCAGGGCGTCCTGGTGAAGATCCCGGGCAAGGTCGACCTCGACCCGGCGACGGGGCGGATGACCGCCACCTTCCAGCGCAACCCCCAGCTGCCGTTCACGAACCTGCGACTGCGGTTCAAGTCGGGATCCCGCGCGCCGCTGGCGACGCCGTTGGAGTGCGGTCCCAAGGTGGTGCAGGCGCGGTTGACGCCGTGGAGCGGTGGCGCGGCGGCGTCGTTGACCGACCGCTTCACGATCGCGTGCCCGGCGACGCCGCCCGGCTTCGCGCCGCGCGTGACGGCGGGCACGACCGAGTCGGCCGGCGGGGCGTCTTCGCCGTTGATCATCACCATCGAGCGCGCCGACGGCGAGCAGTACGTCGACGGCGTGACGGTGTCGCTGCCGACCGGCCTGCTCGGACGGCTGCGCGGCGTGCCGGTGTGCGCCGAGGGCCTTGCGGCGTCCGGCGCCTGCCCGGCGGGCACGCGCGTCGGGTCGGCGACGATCGGCTCGGGCGCGGGCGCGCCCTTCTTCCTGCGTGATCAGCCGGTCTACCTGGCCGGTCCGTACAAGGGGGCGCCGTACTCGCTGGCCGTCGCCGCCCGCGTGATCGCCGGGCCGCTGGACCTGGGCACCGTCGTGGTGCGGCAGGGGATCCACATCGATCCGATCGACGCGCACGTGACGGTGGTCTCCGATCCGCTGCCGACGATCGTCAAGGGCATCCCGCTGCGGCTGCGCAGCATCCGGATCGCGATGGACCGGCCCGGGTTCATGGTCAACCCGACGTCCTGCGCGGCGAAGCGCATCACCGGGAGCGTCGCGTCGACCGGCGGCCGGAGCGTCGCGCTCGACGTGCCGTTCCAGGCCGCCGACTGCGCGGGCCTGGCCTTGACGCCGAAGTTGTCCATGTCGCTCTCCGGCAAGGGGCAGACCCGCGACGGCGCGCATCCGGCGCTGAGCGCGACGCTGACCCAGCCGGTCGGGGGCCAGGCCAACCTCAAGCGGGTCAAGGTGACGCTGCCCGCGTCGCTGGCGCTCGATCCCGAGCAGGCGCAGTCCGACGCGTTGTGCTCGTTCGCGGAGGGCTCCAAGACCATTCCCAACTGCCCGGCGAGCAGCGTGGTGGGGCGGGCGACGGCGGTGACGCCGATCCTCGACGAGCCGCTCACGGGGCCGGTGTACTTCGTCAAGAACCAGCGCATCGATCCCAAGACGGGGCGGGCGAAGGCGACGTTGCCGAAGCTGGCGATCCCGTTGGTGGGGCAGAACGGGGTGCGGCTGACGTTGACGGCGACCAGCGACGTGGATGACGACGGGCGTCTGGTGACGACGTTCGACAAGATCCCCGACGCGGCGGTGTCGTCGTTCAAGTTGGACATCAACGGTGGCAAGAAGGGGATCTTGGTCGTCACCGGTGGGTCCAAGACCGACATCTGCGCCGCGTCGCAGGTGACCGAGCAGGAGATCGACGGCCAGAACAACAAGGCCGCCGACGCCGACGTCTACCTCCAGACGCCGTCCTGCCTGCTGAAGGTGCTGTCCAAGAAGGTCGGCGCGCGCTCGGTGGCCGTGAAGGTCGGCGGCCTGGGCGCGGGCAAGGTGACGGTCTCCGGCCCGGGTGTGAGGAAGACCACCAAGACGATCGCCAAGTCCACGGTGGCGACGATCACCGCCAAGCGCACCAAGGGGGCGGTCGGCAAGGTCACCGTGACCTTCGACCCCGCCGGCCCGGCCAAGGCCAAGAAGACCAGCAAGTAGGACGCGAAGCGGTGAAGGTCCGCGGGCGCCCAGCACGGCGCCCGCGGGCCTTCGCCAATGTTGAGAACACACACGCGTACCCCAAACCGTTACGCTCCCGCACGAGATGCCATCGTCTGCCGCTCAGCCTGTAGCTCCTGGGCGTCACGGGTTCCCCAGCGAGTACGTCACCTACCACCAGCGCGCGCGGATCTTCGACGTCACGGCGACGGTCGTCGCAAAGGCGGGGATCGCGAACACGCCGTTCGAGCACATCCATCAGCCGACGGGCGTCACGAAGGTCACGCTGTACCGGCTCTACCCGACGCGCGAGCGGCTCGTCGTCGACGCGATGAGCCATGGGATCTCGTTCGCCGTCGACCGCGTCTGCCGCGCGTTCGACGCCGCGCCGGACCTCGACGCGGCGCTGCAGGCGGGGGTGTGGGCGCTGCTGGACGCGGCGGCGACCGATCTGGCGTGGACGCGCTTTGCGATGCTCGAGGCCGTTGGCATCGGGCCCGAGGCCTGGCGGCGGCGCGACGAGGCGCTCACCCCGGTGCGCGAGCGCCTGCGCCGCCTGATGCCCGCCGGCGGGCCGCCGACCGCGCCGCAATGGGGCGTCGAGGCGGCGCTGGCCGCGCTGCGCCCGCACGTGCTCGACGGGACGCTGGCCGCGACGCCGGCGTTGCACCGCGAGCTCGTCCAGATCGTGAGCGCCATGTCCGGGCGCCCGGCGCCGCGGGCGCGCAGGCGCCCCGCCGTGCGGCCGCGCGGCGACGGCCCGCCCGCGTTGGTCCGGCAGGTCACCGACGCGTTCTGGGCCGTCGACGGGGACGACGGGATCGAGGACCTCCGCGCCACGTTGGACCTGGCGATCGCGCGCAACCACGGGCCGGCGCTGGCGCATGCGATCCGCTGCCTGGTCGCCCGCGACGACACGCGCGACCCGCGCTTTCGGGGGTTGCGCCGGCCGGTGGTCGAGGCGCTCTCCGGCGCGTGGGTGTTCGGCACTCCCTCCGCGCATCCGGGCCCGCGCCCGTACTCGCTGAACTCCTCGCGGCTGCGCGTGCTCGAGCTGCTGCGCGAGCTCGGGAGCGCGAACCTCGCCGTGATCCAGCGCGGAGCGGGCCGTGACATGTCCTCGTGCCTGCGGGTCCTCAACGACCTCAAGCAGGCGGGCCTCGCCCGCGCCGACCGCGCGCACCGGTGGACGCTGACCCGGCACGGCTGGGAGCTGCTGGCGGGCATCGCGCCGGCCCCGCGCGGCGTGACAACCGGGAACCGCGCGCGTTTCTCGATATCACGACCACGGGGCTGATCGTGCGCGGGTGAAGAATTTTCCCACCGCGTGACCTGCGTACGTCACAATTAGGTACACACGAGAGTTTCTCCTTAGCCGGACTCGGTCCCGCGCACGCCGGTACGCCCTACACCTCCAGGGGAAAGGTCCCAGATGGTCAGCACGGATGTCCCGCGCCGCAACGGTGCCGCCCTGGTCGAGGCGACGGTCGCGATGCGCGCGCGGTTCGAGGACCGCGTGTGGACCGCGGGCTCCTGGAGCGAGGGCGTGGCCGCCGGCCTGGCCGGCCTGGCCGAGCAGGTGGCCGAAGACCCGGCGGCCGCGCGGCTGCTGGTGATCGGGGCGCGGACCGCGGGCCGGGAGCTGCTCGCGCTCGCCGACCTGGAGCGCCGGCGCACGATCTCCTCGGTGCGCCGCGGCTGGGAGCATCACCATCCGGGCGAGCCCGTGCCCGAGCTGCACCTGGAGTTCCTCTGCGGCGCGGTCGTCCACGTGATCGCCACTGCCTTGGAGCTCGACGAGCTCGACGACCTGCCGACGCGCCTGGTCGGCCTGGTCCTGCTGACCGGCGAGCCGCTGCCGGCTAGGCCGTGCGCGTGAGCTGGCGCCGCAGGCGGCGCTGCTGCTCGATCGCCTGATCCGGCCCGACGTAGGGCAACAGCGCCGAGTACATCAGGTCCGGCAGCAGCTCGGGCAGCTTGTCGATGCGCCCGTTGAGGACGCGGGCGTAGAGGATCTCGTAGATCCCGCCGACGATCGCCTCGGCGATGATCTCCGGCGGCCGCCCCCGCTTGGGGATCTCCTCCTCGGCCACGCCGCAGATCAGCGCCGCGAAGCGCCGCAGGGCGTCGTTGCGGCGGTCGACCGCGTCGGGCCCGGCGCTCATGACCTGCACCAGGCACATGTCGGCGTAGGACGGTCGCTCGGAGAAGTGCTTCAACAGCGCCCGCAGGCACGCCTCGATCCGGACGGCGAACCCGGCCGACTGGTCCTGGGTGTCCTTGATCGCCGCGAAGAGCTGCTCGGTCGCGTCGTCCAGCGACGCCAGGAACGCGTCGTCCTTGGAGGTGAAGAGGTCGTAGAAGGAACGGCGCGAGATCCCGGCGGTGACGACGATGTCCTCGACGGTCATCGGCCCGTAGCCGGCGGTGCTGCTCACGTCGGCGACCGCCTCGAGGACCCGCCGGCGCTGGTTGGCCAGCACCTCCTCTCGGGAAAGACCGTGGCGTCCCGAAGGCAGGTGGTGGGGCTCACGAGGCGGAGAAGGGCTCACAGGGACGGAAACGTACCCGTGTCCGCCGGAGATTGGAACCCTAGGCGCTGAGAAATCTCTACCGGCGTCATCGCCCTTTGACCAAAACGAGCCATCTTCGGGTCCGGGCATGGTGTGTCAAAACGGGGTGGGGGCCGGTTGCGCCGTCCGCGCGGCGGCCGCGGCGGCCGCGTGTCGGTACTCCGCGCCGGCGATCTCGGGGCCGGCGAACGGCAGCAGCACGCTGTACAGCAGCGCCGGGAGCAGGCCTGGAAGCTCCTCGGTGCGGTGGGTGACCACGCGCGAGTAGATCACCTCGTAGACGCCGCCGACGACGGTCTCGGCGGTGACCGCCGAGACGATGACCGGAGGGTGCTCGGGCGTCGGCGGCGTCAGGAACTGCCGGAAGTCCGCCATCGCGGCCATCCGCCGCTCCAGCGCGTCCGGCCCCGCGGCCACGACCTCGACGATGCAGACGTGCGCGAGCTCCGGCTCGCCGGCCAGCAGGTTGAGGAACGCGGCCAGCCCCCGACGCACCTTGGAGGCCCAGGTGCCGCCCGTCGCGTAGGCGCCCGCGACGCCGACGCGCAGCTGCTCGACGACGAAGTCGTAGGCCGCCATGAAGGCCTCGTGCTTGTTGGCGAAGTGGTCGTAGAACGTCCGCCGCGAGACGCCGGCCAGCGCGATGACGTCCTCGACGCGCGTGCGGCCGTAGCCGTTGCGGCTGACGGCGATCATCACGCCGCCGAGGATCCGCTCGCGCTGGTTGGAGATCACGAAGTCCCGCGGCAGCCCGTGGCGACCGGACGGGAGTTGGTGAGCTGCGCGGGCATGCGGCGATCGTCCGTTCATCATGCTCGCTGAGGAACATACACGTCTCCGCGAGCGCAACGCAAAAGAGTTTTTGACAGGTTCGGTTAACCGCGCTCGGCCAGCGCGACCAGCGCCGGGGTGAGGCGCGGAAGCGAGCGCTCCTGGCCGCCGATGACCCGCTGCAGGACGAGCATGTGCAGCGCGCCGAACTGCGCCTGCGCCAGCTGCTCGGGAGTGAGCGCCGGGCAGCCGTCGTCGCCGGGCGTGGGCGCGCACTCGGCTAGGCGCTCGGAGAGCTGGGCGATCGCGGCCTCGTGGCGCGCGGCGCCGGCGCGGCCCGCCGCGAGGATCTCGACGAGCAGCAGGCGCGCGTGCGCAGGCCATGCGGCGAAGTAGGTCATCAAGCGCCACAAGGCGGATTCCAGCTCTTGCGGCCCGTCGCCGACCGCGCGCAGGCAGTCCTCGAGGATCGCCTCGTGCAGGGCCAGCACGCAGTCCTCGCGGTTGTCGAAGTAGCGGTAGAACGTCCGCCGCGAGCCGCGGGCGTGCTCGATGACGTTCTCGACCCGGGCGTTGACGTAGCCGTCCTGGGCACACGCCGCGGCCATCCCGGCGAGCATCGCGCTGCGCGGGCTGCGCGGCCACCAAGCCGGGAACGCGACCGCCCCAGGACGCAGGGTGACGGCATCGGTCAGCTGTGGGGAACGGGAGGTCACGGGCGGCGATCCTACGAGAGACGTAGACGTTTGCCAAACGACAATTTGTCATAGAGACGACGCGTGCCCGGGCCCCGACGGGGCCCGGGCACGTCTGGTGCTACGGGGCGAGCGTCTGGTTGACGAGGACGGTCTGCAGGACGCCCGTCATGGCGATCGTGCCGCCGCCGCTGATCCGGGTGCCGATCGGCGTGTTGTTGAACGTGACGCTGGACGGCGTGCCGTTGGTGAACGGCACCGTCGCCGGCACCAGGCTGATCGGGGACGACGACACGCTCCAGACCGTGTCCCAGTTGCCGAAGCCCGACGGGCCGAACGTCAGCGCGTAGCCCGTGGCCGTGGTCGAGGCCGTCGCGGTGGGCCAGATCTTCAGCTCGCCGCCGCCGCACGTGGCGTTCGACGCGCCTTGGAACTGGATGGAGCCCTGCGAGCCCGAGTTCTGGGTCCACCCGCTCAGCGAGAACGTGGGACAGGTCTTCGGCTGTCCGCCGTTGAGCGTCAGCGTGATGTTCGTGCCGTAGAGCCCGAAGCCGCTCGGCGAGACCCAGTGGGCCGGCGCGGCGGCGGCCGATCCGGCGCTCGCGGCGAGCAGCGCCGCGGCCGCCGCGGCCGTGGCGACGGCCGCACGCATCTTGGTGATGAGCATCTTTCCTCCTGGTTGGTTGATGTTTGCTACACAGGAACGTTCCTGAAATATCAACCAACCACAGGCGCCGTCGCTTCGTCAAGAGGAACGTTTGCGTTCCCCCATGATCGCATGGAGTCTCGGGAGATCTGCCTCACGCTTGACTTCCAGATACAGCCTGTCTACGGTTGCGCGGCAATCGAGGAACGCCTGTGTATCTCCAACGGTGTGGAGGGCTCGCGGGCCTCGGGCAGACGTTGCCGGGTGTGTCGCCCGGACGGACGAGGAGGAGAGTTGTCGGGTCCTAGCAAGCGTGGTGCGCCTGTGAGCAGGCGCACCTGGCGGGCGGCGCGTGCCGTCACCGCCGTGGCGGCCGTGTGCGCCGTCGGTGTCGTCGAGGTCGCGCCCGCCGCGGCCGCCCCGGGCTACGTGTTCGCCGGGGCGTTCGGCGACCAGGGTGGGGACGATGGTCAGTTCACGTCACCGCGCGCGGTCGCCGTGGCCGCGAACGGCGACGTGCTCGTGGCCGATCGCGACAACGATCGCGTTCAGGTCTTCACGCCGGACGCCGGAGGCGCCACCTACGCCGACCAGTTCGGCGCCGGGGTCGTGGACGACCCCAGCGGGCTCGCGGTCGATCCGTCCGACGGGTCGATCTACGTCAGCGACGCCGACGCGGTCGTCAAGTTCACCAGCGGCCACACCCCGGACGCGACGTTCGCGCCCCTGGCGACCCACGGCCAGCTCGCCGTCGACCCGGTCACCGACGACCTGCTCGTCGCCAACCCCGACACCAACGCCGTCGAGCGCTACGCGTCCGACGGGACGCCTATCGCCACCGGCGTCCCCGCCGGCCCCTTCTCCGCGCTGGGCGCGATCGCGGTCGACGGCACGGGCGCGATCCTGCTCGTCGACGGGACGACCGTGCGGCGCTTCACCGCCGCCGGCGAGCCCGACGGCGCGCTGGACGGGCTGACCGAGCCCAACGCGCTGGCCGTCAACGCCGACGACCAGGTCGTCGTCGGCGACAGCAACGACTCCTACAGCTCCGACGTCATCCCGGCGGTCCGGTTCTACGACGCCGGCGCGACCGCGCCGCGCGCGAGCTACACGCTGCCCGAAGGGAAGTGGGGTCAGATCGCCGGCGCGGCGATCGGGCCCGGCCATGGCGGGCGCCTCTACGTCCTCTCCGACAAGGACCAGGGCTTCGGCGTGGTGCGCGTGTTCGCCTACGACGAGACCGTGCCGGTGGCGCCCGTGGTGTCCGCGCCGGGCGTGACCGGCGTCACCGCGGACGCCGCGGTGCTCGGCGCGACGGTCAACCCCGGTCTGGCGGCGACCACGTTCCACTTCGAGTACGGGACCGACGCGGGCTACGGCTCGCGGACCCCCGACCGGTCGGCGGGCGACGGCGGCACGGAAACGCGCATCGGCGAGCTCGTCAACGGCCTGCGGCCGGACACGCTGTACCACTTCCGCGTCGTCGTCGACAACGGCATCGGGCCGGCGGTGGTCGGCGCCGACGCGACCTTCACGACCGGCCCGGCGGCGCCGGCGATCGGCGGCGCCTCGGCGTCCGTCGACGGGACCGGCGTGACCGTCCACGCGACGGTCGACACGCGCGGCCATGCGGGCCGCTACACGGTGTCGGTGGCGTCGGTCGACTCCGCCTACGCGAGCAGCGTCGGGCCGATCGCGATCGACGCGCGCGACGGGGCGCAGGCGGTGACGGCCGTCCTCTCCGGGCTTCCCGCCGGCGAGCGCTTCCTCGCGCAGGTCACGGCGTCCACCGTCGGCGGTGACCGGGCAGGCGAGCGGGTCGCGTTCTCCACGCCGGCGCGCCCGGGCTTCACGGCGCCCGGTCCGCTGCCCGGCGGAGGCGCCGTTCCGTGGGGCTGCGCCGCGCCGAGCCTCCGGGCGCCCCAGGGCACCGTGACGGCCGGACGCTCGGTGACCCTCAGCGGCTCCGACCTCGGGCTCGTGGGCTCGGTGGCGGTCGACGGCGCGCTCGTGGCCACGACGGCCTACAGCGCGAACGCGATCACGTTCGTCGTCCCCGACGACGCACGCGGCACGGTCGGGGTGCAGGTCGACTGCGGCCACCAGTCCGAGGCGGTGGCGATGAAGGTCGCCGCGCCCAAGCCGTCCAACAGCCTGAGCGCGACCGCACGCCTGCGCGGCACGACGATCACGGTGTCGGCCAAGGTCGGCAGCGCCGGGACCGTCACGGTCAGCGGCGGCACGTCGCTGGCGACGCGCCGCGCCGACGCCGCGAAGGCGGGCACGGTGACCGTGCGCGCGCCGCTCTCGGCGGCGGGCCGCAAGGCCCTGCGTCGTCACGGTCGCGCGGCGACCGTCCACATCCGCGTTCGCTTCGCGCCCGTCGGCGGCACGCCGTCGACACGCAAACTGAACGTCACGTTGAACCGAGGTGCTGATCGATGACCGCCCCTGTCCGTGCCCTGTGCGCCGGCGTCCTGTGCGCGCTCGCCCCGTTCGCGGCGGCGACCGCGTCGGCGGCGCCCAATCTGCCCGCCAACCGCGTGTTGGAGAAGGTCTCGCCCGACGACAAGTCGGGCGGGGACGCGATGCTGCTCTCGCAGACCCGGTACGGCGGCATCGGCGGGGCCTTCAGCTCCGCCATGCCCGGGCGCGTCGTCTACGACTCCTACGCCTCGTTCGCGGGATCGGACACCGGCTGGCTGAGCCAGTACCTGGCACGCCGCACGGCGGATGGCTGGGTGAGCCTGCCGATCACCGCCCCTCTGGACGCGGACTTCTCGAGCGCCGCCGACTTCCTCGCCAACTACGGTGCGTTCCTGTGCGACACGTGCGAGGACGTGGTCGGCTGGACCCAGATCGCGGCCGACCCGACGGACACGACCGGGAGCTTCGACGCCTACGTCACCGACGGACACGGATGGACGCGCGTCTCGCGCGGCTCCCTGCCTGGGGCCGGCGCCGGCAGCCCGGACTTCCAAGCCCCTCAGGTCTCCGCCGACGGGCGTTCGATCGGCTGGGAGACGTCGGACGTCATCGAGCCGGAGGCCGCGGGCTCGCTTCCGGGGGCGATCAACGCCTACGTGCGCAGGGACGGCCGCACACGGCTCGTCAACCGCGCCACCGACGGCACGCTGCTCGGCGAGGCCGGTGCGTCGATCGGCGGCCTGGCCAGCAGCGTCGGGGGCGCCACACGCTCCGGAGGCGGCGGGCCCAACGCCATCTCCCAGGACGGGAGGCGCGTGTTCTTCGTCACGGGGGAGCGCGCCGGCGGACGTCCGATGCACCTGTACGTGCGCGAGGACGATCGTGTCACGCGGCAGTTGGACGCGGAGCAGTGCGTTCAGGCGACCTGCGACGACGCCGGCGTTCTGCCGGTTTTCGCCGGGGCGTCCAGGTCCGGCGAGCTGGCGTACTTCGGATCCGCGACGCGCCTCGTGGACGGGGACGGCTCGTCCGACCCCACGGCGCCCGGCCTCTACCAATACAACTTGACGACCGGACGTCTGCGCTTCATCGCGCCGGACGTCGTGAAGAACCAGAACCGGCTGGTCAACGCGCTGTCCGATGACGGCCAGACGCTGCTGCTCACCAGCACGCAGGTCCTGGCGAACGCGCCGAATGCCCGCGGCGACGTGCCCGTGGCAGGCGCCGACAACCTGTACTTGGCGAAGCCGGAGGCGTCCGGCGGCACGCAGTACACCTTCATCGGCGTGCGCGCGTTCGTCTCGGGCAGCACGTTCAGCGCCAACGGTCGGTTCGCGACGCTCGTGTCACCAAGTCCGCTCACCCAGCAGGACACGGCCGGCACCACCCAGACCTACCGGCTGGACGTGGCATCGGGCGCCGTGATCTGCGTCTCCTGCGGTGACGGCCAACCCCTGGCGTCGATGCCAGAACTGGGCGCGGCAGACCTGCCGACCCGACCCTCGAACGACGGCGCGATCGCCTTCACGACGGCGACGCCGCTGGACCCGAGGGACGACAACGGCCGTGACGATGTGTACCTGTGGCAGGACGGACGGACCTACCTGCTCACCAGCGGGCACGGAGACGCGGACCAGATCGTCGTGGACGTGAGCGCCGATGGCACCGACGTCTACTTCGCCACGTCGGACCGGCTGGTGCCGGGCGACCACGACGGCAACCGAGACCTCTACGACGCGCGCGTCGGCGGCGGCTTCCCCACGCCCGATCCGGCGCCGGAGGGCTGTGTGGGCGACGCCTGCCAGCCGCCGCCGGGCCCGGCGCCCGTGCCGTTCGCGCCGGCCAGTGGCACCGCGCGGCCGGGCGAGCAGCCCGCGCTGCCGACTCGCGTCGGCGCCGTGTCCGTGCGCAAGCAGTCGGCCCGCCGCGAGAAGGTCACGCTGCGCGTGAGCGCCCCGACGGCAGGCGTGCTCACCGTCAGCGGCCGCTACGTCACCACGCGCCGCGTCGCGGTCTCGCGAGCCAAGTCGATGACGTTGACCGTCACGCTGACCTCCAGCGCCCGGCGCGCGCTCAAGCGCTCCAAGAAGTTGCGGGTGACCGGCGCGGTGCAGTTCCGCCCGAACACGGGACGTACGACGACCGCGCGCTTCGCGGTCACCACGAAGGCCTAGGTGTTGACGATGCGCAAGGACTCGAACGACCTCCGCCGCCCGCACGGGCCGGTGGCGCGCGTGCGCCACGGGCTGCTGGCGGCGCTCCTGCTCGCGCTGGTGGCGCTCGTGCTGCCCGCGGGCGCCTCCGCCGCGCCGATCTTCACGATCGACCAGCAGAACTACCCGACGAACTTCGCGCCGGGCGGCAGCGGGCGTGTGATCGTCGTCGTCGGCAACCGCGGTGACGAGCCGACGAGCGCGCCGATCACCGCGACGATCGCGCTGCCCGAGGGCATGACCCTGCATCCGCAGAGCCAGACCTGGTGGACGTGCTCCGGCACGCAGACCGTGACCTGCGTCACGAAGCCGAACGCGCCGACGCAGAACCCTGGCCCCTCGCGCTACTCCGGCCCGGACCAGGTGGACATCACGGTCGACGTCGCCCCGTCGCTGAGCGGCACCGTGACCGTGGCGTCGACCCTCTCCGGGGGCGGCGCTCCGGCGGAGATCAGCACCTCACGGGACATCACGGTCAGCTCGACGCCCGCGCCGTTCGGCGCCCGGCCCGGATCGTTCCACGCGGGGGCCCGGGATGCCGACGGCCGCACCGACACGCGCGCGGGCGCCCACCCGTTCGAGGTCGCGGCGGGCTTCCTCATGACCACGCGTCAGTCGTCGCAGGGCCAGCTCGTCACGTCAGGCAACACCCGGAACATCGACGTGGACCTGCCGGCCGGCCTGATCGGCAACCCCACCGCGTTCGCCACCTGCCCGGCCGCGAAGGTGAGCACGCCCAACCCGACCTGCCCGATCGCCAGCCAGGTCGGCATCGCCAACATCACGATCAAGATCACGAAGGTGATCGTCAACGCGAGCACGCCGATCTACAACATGACCCCGGCGGACGGGGAGACGGCGGCGTTCGGGTTCAACGTCGCCGGTGTCCCGGTGCACTTCTCGGCGAACGTCCGCTCCTCCGGGGACTACGGCCTCACCGTGTCGTTGAAGCACTTGTCCTCGTTCGCCGGCCTGCTCGGCACCGAGTTCATCATGTGGGGCGATCCCGCCGACCCGCGCCACGACCCGTACCGCTACAACCCGGACGTCGGCGGCTTCGGCGCCACCACCAACGCCGCGCGCCGGCCGTTTTTGACCAACCCCACCAACTGCGCCGCCGGCCCGCTGACGACGACCCTGCGCCTCGACTCCTATGAGTCGCCGGACGTCGACCTGCCCTACTCCGACACCACCGGCAGCGCCGTCACCGGCTGCGACGTGCTCGACTTCCAGCCGACGTTCACGGCGGCGCCGAGCACCCGGGAGGCGGATGCCCCGACGGGGTTGGAGACCCGGCTGACGTTCGCCCAGACCGACGACGTCGACACGCACGGCACGCCGCCGCTGCGAACGGCGACGGTCACGCTGCCGGAGGGCCTGACGATCAACCCGTCGTCGGCCAACGGCCTGGAGGCGTGCACCGACGAGCAGGCCGGCCTGCGCAGCGACGCTCCGGTCGCGTGCCCGGGCGCGTCGAAGATCGGCACCGCGACGGCGACCACGCCGGTGCTCGCCGATCCGCTCGACGGCGCGATCTACCTGGGCACCCAGAAGTCCGACGACCCGGCCTCGGGCGACATGTTCCGGTTGATCCTGGCCTTGCGCAACGAGCTGCGCGGCGTGACCGTGAAGCTGCTCGGACACGTGAAGGCCGACCCGGCGACCGGCCGGCTCGTCGTCACGTTCGCCGACAACCCGCAGCTGCCGGTGTCCGATCTGACGCTGCGCTTCAAGGACGGGCCGCGCGCGCCGCTGGCGACGCCGGCGACGTGCGGGCGCCACGACGTCGTGGCGGAGCTCACGCCGTGGTCCAGCGCCGCGCCGACGACGCGGAGCAGCGGCTTCACGACCGACTGCCGCGCCGGTCTCGGCGCCTTCGCGCCCGCGTTCTCGGCAGGCTCGGCGTCGAGCGCCGCCGGCGCGTTCTCGTCGTTCGGCCTGCACGTGGACCGCGCCGACGGGCAGCAGGTCGTCGACGGTCTCACCCTCCAGCTCCCGCCCGGCCTGCTCGCTCGCCTCAAGGGCATCCCGCGCTGCGCCGAGGCGCAGGCCGCGACCGGGGCCTGCGGCGCGGCGTCGCGGGTCGGCTCGGCCACGGTCGGCGTCGGCCCGGGCAGCGCGCCGTTCTACCTGCGCGACCAGCCGGTGTTCCTCACCGACGGCTACAAGGGCGGGCAATTCGGCCTCGTGGTCGCGGCGCGGGCGAAGGCCGGGCCGTTCGACCTCGGCACGGTCGTCGTCCGACAGGCGATCCACATCGATCCGATCGACGCGCACGTGACGGTGGTCTCCGATCCGCTGCCGACGATCGTCAAGGGCGTGCCGCTGCGGATGCGGTCGCTGGACGTCGTCGTCGACCGGCCCGGGTTCATGGTCAACCCGACGTCGTGCGAGGCCAAGACGATCGGCGGCACGCTGAGCGCGCCGGACGGCCGTGCCGTCCCGATCAGCCAGCGGCTCCAGGTCAGCGCATGCAAGAACCTGGCGTTGACGCCGAAGTTGTCCATGTCGCTGTCGGGCCGCGGGCAGACGCGTGATGGGTCGCATCCGGCGTTGAGCGCGGTGTTGACGCAGCCTGGTGGTCAGGCGAACCTGAAGCGGGTGCGGGTGACGTTGCCGTTGTCGTTGGCGTTGGATCCCGAGCAGGCCAGGTCGGATGACATGTGCTCGTTCGTGGAGGGGTCCAAGGTGATCCCCAACTGTCCGGCCGGCAGCGTGGTGGGTCGGGCGTCGGCGGTGACGCCGATCCTCGATGAGCCGCTCAGCGGTCCGGTGTACTTCGTCAAGAACCAGCGGGTCGATCCCAGGACGGGGCGGTCGAAGGCGACGTTGCCCAAGCTCGTGATCCCGTTGGTGGGGCAGAACGGGGTGCGGTTGACGTTGACGGGGACGTCGGCGACGCCCGACAACGAGCATCTGGTCACGACGTTCGACGACATCCCCGACGCGGCGGTGTCCTCGTTCAAGCTGGACATCAACGGGGGCAAGAAGGGGATCTTGGTCATCACCGGTGATGCCAAGACCGACATCTGCGCCGCGGCGCAGATCGCCGAGCAGGAGATCGACGGCCAGAACAACAAGGCCGCCGACGCCGACGTCTACGTCCAGACGCCGTCCTGCCCGACCAAGATCCTCAGCAAGAAGGTCACGGCCAAGGCGGTCACGCTGAAGGTCGGCGGCCTGGGCGCCGGCAAGGTCACCGTCACCGGCAAGGGCATCAAGAAGACCAGCAAGACCATCGCGAAGTCGACGGTGGCGACGATCACCGCCCGGCGCACCGCGGGCGCGGTCGGCAAGGTCACCGTGACCTTCGACCCGGCAGGCCCCGCCAAGGCCAAGAAGACCAGCCGCTAGCAGCGCACGACCGACAGCTTCGGGATCGGCCCCTCACCCGGCTCGACCAGCGCCATCACGGCGTCGGGCAGGTCCCGGAGCTCGTCGGTGCGGCCCTGCGCCGTCCGCGTGACGATCAGGCTGATCGTCGCGCTGTTGACGAGCTCGAAGTGCTCGAGCGGCAGCCCCTGCCCCGGCACGCTGCGCTGGTGCTGCGAGCTCCAGAAGCCGACCGAGCCGCGCCGGATCTGCTCGCGCAACGTCACGAGCGGCCTGGCACCCCGGACGATCTCGACGTAGCAGAAGGCCGCGCGGGCGGGGTCGTCGGCGAGCGTGTTCAGCAGCCAGCCGACGGCGTGGCGCAGACCCTCGCGCGCGTTGGGCGCGTCGAGCCCGGCGCGCTGGAAGCCGCGCTGCAGCCCGCCGGCCGAGGCCAGGTACGCGCTGCCGATCAGCCCGAGCGCGTCGTCGCCGCCGACGCGGTCACGCGCTCGCCGCATGCCGACGCACGCGACCTCGGCGATCTGCTCGAGCCCCACCTGCTCGATCCCGTGGCGCGCGACAGCCGACGGCACCGCCGCGCGCAACGTGTCCCAGGTGCCATCGCGGTGACCGGGTAAGACGCCGACTGCGTGTCCGTGGGGTGACACAGCGCGCGAGCCTACGGCCTATCGCTGTTCGAGGCAACAGCGGCGTTTCTCGTAAACGCGGACGTTCGGCGCCGGCCGAAGATCAGGGGTGATCTCGGGGTCGACGGCCTTGCCCGCCGGCGGCGGTCGGCGGTGAGGCAGGACGGCTCAGGTGGGGTCGGGCGCGGCCGCTCGACGGCCAAGCGGACGACGTCGACCGCGATGAGTTCCGGGCGCGGGGTCGGTCTACGTGGTGTCCGACGGCTGAACCACCCGACTGGAGACCCACCATGAGCACCCCCGCACACCCCGGCCGCATGCTGTTCGTGACCCTGCCCGTGGAGGACGCCGAGCGCAGCAGGGCGTTCTTCGCGCGGCTCGGGTTCACGTTCAACCCGGCGTTCAGCGACGGCAACGGCGTGTGCATGCTGGTCGGCGAGCACGCGTTCGTGATGCTGGTGGAGCACGAGAAGTTCCTGGAGCTCACGAAGCTCCCGCCGGCCGATCCGCGCACGCACGCGCTGGGGCTGTTCTGCTTCAGCGTCGACGACCGCGCGGAGGTCGACACGGTCACCGACGCCGCGGTCGCCGCCGGCGCCGTCGACCACGACGACGCCGAGGACCACGGCTTCATGTACTCGCGCAGCTTCTTCGACCTGGACGGCCACGGCTGGCAGGTCATGTGGATGGACCCGGCGGCGGTGCCGCAGGAGCAGCAGGCCTGAGACGCCGGAGGGCATCGCCGTCGGCACCTCGGCGTCGCGCGGCCTGTCTGTCGACGGACAACATCAGGTTTCGGCCACGGCGGTTCCTTGACGCAACACAACTCGCGGTATTTGATCTGCCCCTCTAGTCAGCGTTCTTTGTCCGGTCCACAGCGCTGCTGAACACATGCCTCATCGCCCGCCACGGCCGGCGGGCGGGGCCATCAGGGGTCTTCGCTTCGGCGCTCCGCGCCGGACGGTCGCCCGATCTCGATCTCAGGGGTGGGAATGTCTCGCGGCTCTCGTGTGGGCGTGTCGACGCTGGTCGTCACCGGTGCGGTGGTGCTGTCGATCTTGGTGGCCGCGCTCGCCTGGAGCTCGAGTCGCTCCGAGGCGCAGTCCGTCACGCGCCCGGCGTCCACCGCCACCCCGGGCTCGACGGCGGCCCCCGCCTCGTCGGCGGCGCCCGCGCCCACGGCACCGCCCGCGCGCGGCCTGACCACGCTCTCCGACGCACGTGCCGCGGCGGTCGCGCGCGAGCAGGCCGCCCGGCTGCTGGCGGCGCCGACGCCGCCCGCCGTCCCGGCCGAGGTGCTCGACGAGCGCACGGCGATCAAGCGCGTCGGCGGCCGCCGGGTCCTGCTGGAGTCCGTCGCACCGGCCTACGTCCGGCGCGGCGGGAGCTGGATCGCCGTCGACCGCGCCCTGCGTCCCGCGGCCGGCGGCGGCTGGGCGCCGACCGCCGCGCCCACGCCGCTGGCGATCCCCGGCCGGTCGGCCGGCGTCGTCGCGCTGGGCGACGACCTGAAGGTCAAGCTGGTCGACGCGCGCGACGTCGCCGGCGTGGCCGACGGCGCCGGCGTCGTCTACCCCAACGCGCTGACCGACACCGACGCCATCGTGGCCGGCACGGGCGCCGGCGTCCAGGTGGGCTGGGTCCTGCGCTCCGAGCAGAGCCCGGAGACCCTCGCGCTCGACCTCGCGCTCGGCGCCGACGACCGGTTGGAGCCGGAGGGCGGCGGGTTCCGCATCGTCCAGGACGGCCGGACCCTCGGCGGCGTGAGCGCGCCCGTCGCCTGGGACGCCGGCCACCACGCCGTGCCGGTGACGCTCGAGCGCTCCGGTGCGGGCGTCGCCGTGAAGGTCCACGCTCCGGCCGACGTCGCCTATCCGATCGTGGTCGACCCGGTCATCGACACCAACCCGAACGCCTCCAGCTTCTTGGACTTCTCGTGGGACGGGGCCTACTACGACTGCGACGGCGACTACGGCGTGGGCAGCGGGTCGGTGTCCATCTACCGCAACTGCGGGGACGACATCGCGGCTTCGTCCGGTTCCGGCGAGCTGCGGCTCCTGTCGCCCGGCACGAGCTTCATCAGCCGCGTGGACATCGGCGGGCTCGCCGCGAGCGGCTCCGGCCAGTGCGGCGCCGCGGGCATCCGCTCGGCGAGCGGGGCGGACGAAGGCGCCTACGGCGCGACCGGGACCGGGCCGATCGGGTCCAGGACGAGCACGGCCGTCGGTTGCGGCGCCGCCACGGTGCAGAAGATCTGCGTCACCAGCACGTGCGGGATCGGCGGCACGCCGGGCAACCGGGCCTTCGTCGGCGGGTCCTTCGCCGACACCACCGGCCCCTCGCATCCGTGGGCGGAGTCGGGCTCCGTCGACTACAGCGGGTTCAAGCTCTACCGCGAGGACACCGACCGCCCGACGGTGACGGGCCAGGTCGCCACGCCGACCCCGTGGCGGCGGTCCGGGACCGTTCCCGTGACCGTCACGGCGAGCGACACCGGCCTGGGCGCCAAGCGCGTCAAGGTCGGCTACGGCGGGACGACGCTCGTCACCGGTGAGGACCCCTGCCTCGGCACGCTCGCCAACGCCTGCCCGGCCACGTGGAACAACCGCACGCTCCAGAGGACGGTCAACCCCGACACCGCGACCCTGCCCGAGGGCCTCGTGCCGCTGACGCTCGACGCCGAGGACGTCCTCGGCAACACGGTCGCCACGCCGCTGCCGACCGCCAAGGTCGGCGTCGACCGCTCCGGGCCGGTCATCGACCTGGACGGGATCGCCACCGGCACACCGATGGCGGGCACCGCCCAGAAGACCCTGCACGTCGTGGCGACCGACGGCGTCCCCGGCGGCACCGACGCGCAGCGGCGCTCGGGCGTCGCCTCGGTGACGGTGTCGATCTCCAAGCTCGACGGCAGCGGGTTCCAGCAGGAGGCCGCCTACGCGCCGGCGGCCGGCTGCGCCGACTCCTGCGGGACCGATGACACGTTCGCGGTCGACGCCACGAAGTACGGGCCGGGGCAGCACACGATCCGCGTGGTCGCCACCGACAAGGTGGGCAACGAGGCGACCGAGGACATCACCTTCGTCGTCGACACCACCGGGCCCCAGATCACGCTCAGCGGGACGCTCTACGACGCGCGCGGCACGACGCTCACGCGCGACGAGTACCGGCTGCGGGCCGACGTGCTCGACGGCGTCCTCCCGATCCGCGGCGCCGGGACCAAGGACGTGCAGCTGTACGTCACCGAGCTCGTGGGCGGCGTCCCGACCGAGCGCCTGCTGGACGCCACGACGCGCGCCTGCAAGGACGTCTCCTGCGACCGCACGCTGGTCGCGACGGTCGACGCCACCAAGTTGGCGCCCGGCGGCCTCACGTTCCGCCTGCACGCCACCGACATGCTCGGCAACGCGTCGGACCGGACGTTCACCGCGAGCCGCGGGACCGTCTCCTTCGACCAGACGCGCTGGTCGGGCCTGGAGGACTGGCTGCCGTACGACCAGGTCGAGACCGGCGGCGGCTCCAGCGCGTACGTCAACCTCGCCAGCGGCAACCTCGTGTGGCAGCAGACGCCGCTCGTCAACCCCGGCCGTGGGCTGTCGACGTTCGCGCAGGTCACCTACAACGCGCAGTCGGGCGGCGGCTACGACGAGCTCAGCCGCGGGTGGTCGCTGACGCTGTCGGGCCTGACGCGCGTCAACGAGCCGCTGGACCTGTCGACCGCGGCGGCCGGGACCGTCCGGCTGATCGACGGCGACGGCACGCAGCACCCGTTCACGGCGTCGGCCGACGGCACCCACTTCGACCCGCCGCCGGGCGTCGACCTGCACCTGCGCCGCTTCTCCGGCGACCAGCAGAAGGCGTGGGCGATCACGCGGCCCGACGGCATCACGTTCTACTACGACTCGCTCGGCTACCAGACCTACGCCGAGGACCGCAACGGCAACGCGCTCAAGTACACCTACGAGATCGTCCCGAAGGTCGTCGGCGCCACCTGCCCGATGTGGCCGAGCACGACGCTGGACCCCGTCGCCTGCCGTCAGCGCCTGACCAAGGTCACCGATGCCGCCGGCCTGGCGCCGTCCTACGCCGCGGGGCGCGACGTCACGCTGGCCTACGCCTCCGCCGCCGGCCCGATCGCGACGCTGACCGACCACGCCGGCCGCGTCACCACGTTCGCCTACGACGCCACGACGGGGCGCCTGACCACGCTGACCGAGGCGACCGGCACCTCCGCGGAGCGCTCGTTCGGCTTCGGCTACGAGCCGACCGGCGGCGACCGCGACCTGGCCTGGGTGACCGACCCGCGCGGCCACGCCACGCAGTTCACCTACACCGGCGGGTACGGGACGCTGACCGCCGCCGGCCTGGTCCAGGACCCGCTCGCCGACCGCCGCGTCACGACGCTGCGGGACCGTCGGACCAACACCCACACCTACGCCTACGACACCGCGACGTCGGGCTCCGACTCCTGGTGGACGGCGCGGCTGACCGACGGCCGCGGCAAGACCTACACCTACCGGATGGACCGCCGCGGGCGGCCGGTCCGGCGCACCGACCCGCTGGCGACGGCCACGACGATGGCCTACGACGCGGACAACAACCTGACGGTCCTGGCCAAGGCCGCGGGCACCGCCGACGAGGCCGTCACCCGCATGGCCTACAACGCCAACGGCCGCCTGATCGAGACGATCGACGGGGCCGACGCCCGGACGGTCCTGCGCTACCGCGACGGCGACGGGTTCTCGCCGGGCGCCACCTACCCCGACTCCGCCCACGGGTTCGTCTCGGACCTGGTGCGGATCGAGACGCCGAAGGGCTCCGACACCGGCGACCCGAACGACTTCGCCACGCGCTTCGAGGTCGACGCGCGCGGCAACGTCACCGCCACGATCGACGGCGCCGGCGGCCGTGCCGAGACCGCCTACCTGGACTGGGGCCTGGTCGACTACGACAGGGACCCCGCCGGCAACGTCGTCAGCTACCACCAGCACGACCCCTCGGGCCTCCCGCGCGAGGTCTGGGACCCCAAGGGCGGTCACACCTTCTACGCCTACGACGCCGTGGGCAACGTGACCGCGGTGGCCGACCCGCGCTCGCAGGCCTTCGGCGGCCTGGGCGACGCCCAGAAGCGCTACCGCACGTCGCTGACCTACGACGCGCAGGACCGCCTCAGGACCGAGGAGATCCCCAAGCGCTCGGAGCAGGGCCAGTTCATCACGCGGTCCTACACCTACAACGACAACGGCGATCTGCTGACGGCCACCGACGGCACGGGCGCCGTGTCGACCAGCGCGTTCGACGCGATGGACAACGTCGTCGAGAAGGCCAGCCCGGCGGTGCCGCACGTCGACGAGCCCACCGTCGCCCCGGAGACCACCGAGTACACCTACGACGCCGAGCAGAACGTCACCTCCGAGACGCGGCCCAAGGGCGTCGTGACCGCCCAGGCCGACGACTACTCGACCGCCTACACCTACGACGACGTCAACCGGCCGGTCGTCGAGCGGCGCCGCTCGCGCGGCGCGTCGGCGAGCACGGACCTGGTCACCAGCTACGCCTACGACCGCCGCGACAACGTCGTCGGGCAGAGCGACCCGCGCGCCAACGCGACGTGGCCGGCCGACCCGGCGGCCAACGCGACGATGACCGCGCGCCGGCGCTGGTCGTTCACCTTCGACAAGGCCGACCGCCAGACGGTTCGGGTCGAGGACCCGGCGGGCCTGCGGCTGACCACCCGCACCGACTACGACGCCAACGACAACGTCACGCGCGTGCGCGACGCGCGCAACCAGGGCTCGGAGTTCGGCCCGGCCGACCCGCTGACGCCCGACGTCGCCTACGAGACGACCTACACCTACGACGGCGCCGACCGGATGCTCACGCAGACCCGGGACGGCAGCAGGACCGAGGTCGCGCGCCGCGCCGACGGCCTCGTCACCGAGGTCCGCAACCCGCGCCACTTCACGGCCGAGAAGGTCAGCGCCGACGACTTCGTCACCAAGTACGGGTACGACGCCGCGGGCGACATCACGTCGATCACCCAGCCGCGGATCGCCTCCAGCGCCAGCAGCTACGCCAACGCGGTCCGGACGGTCCTGTTCACCCGCGACGCGGTCGGCAACGCCACGACGGTCACCGACCCGCGCGGCAAGGCGTTCACCAACACCTACCTCGACACGGGCGACCTGCTCTCCACGACGCGGCCCGCCATGTGGACCTTCACGCCCGGGCAGGGCGGCGACGAGCTGACGCTCAAGGACGTCGCGCAGCTGGGCAACGACGGCGACGCCCCGGACACCGACCCGTCCGACGGCGGCCAGGGCGAGGGCGACTTCGGCACGGTCTCGCCGCAGGAGCAGCCGACGGTGCTGCCCAAGGCGGGCGACGTGCAGTTCGCCTACGACAACGAGCTGCGCCTGACGTCGGTCACCGAGCTGGAGTCGCCGCTGGTCAACGGCGAGCGCGCGCGGCGCTCGCTGGCCCGCGACGCGCTCGGCCGCCTGGGCGCGCTGACGACGCCCTACCAGCGCGTCCAGGACAACTACAAGCGCTACATCGTCCAGACGACCGACTACGACCGCGACGGGAACCTCGCGGCGACCACCGACGGCGAGGGCGAGCGCACCACCACCGCCTACGACCAGTTCGACCGGATGCTGTCGCGGACGACGCCGGCCAACTCGGCGACGCCGGGCGCGGCGCGCAACACCACGCAGTACTCCTACGACGACAACTCCAACGTGGTCGCCGTGCAGGAGCCCAACGGCGCCGCCTGGACGACGCGGTCCTGCTTCGACCAGGCCGACCGCCTCGTCGCCGCGATCGACGAGGAGCTGGCGGTGACGCGCTACCGCCTGGACAACGTCGGCCAGGTCGTCCGACAGCGCAGCCCGCGCGGCACCGCGCAGGCGTCGGCGAGCCCGAGCTGCGGCTCCTACCCGATGCTCGACGGCGGGCCGAAGGGCGACTGGGACACCGACGTCCGCTACGACCCCAACGGCTGGACCACGCAGGTCACCGACCCGCTCGGCCAGGTCGCGTCCTACACCTACGACCGCGCGGGCAACCGCACGCAGTCCTCCGAGCCCGGCGCGCGCGCCGCGGCGGGCGGCCCGGTCCTGCCGCGGGTCATGTCCACCACCTACGACGGCCGCGACCTGCCGTGGGCCACGAGCAAGGGCACGGCGACCGCGCCCAACGCCCGCACGACGACCGTCACCGAGTACGACGGCAACCGCAACCTGCGGCGCACGGTCAACATGTCCGGGTTGGTCTCGGGCCTGCCGCGGTACGCGGACGCGGCGCCCGCGACGTCCTCGTTCGCCTCGGCGACCGACCGCGCCGACCCGACGATCGCCAACGCCGGCTGGCGCGCGACGCTCAACGAGTACGACGACGACAACCTGCTCGTCTCCGTCCACCTCCCGTGGGGCGTGGCGAGCGACCCGGCCGACACCACCGACAAGCGCTACCGCCAGGACTTCGAGCGCGACGCGCGCGGGTACGTCACCGCGATCCGCCAGGCCAACGACTGGACCGCCGCGCCGGCGGCGTGCGCCGCGGCCCCCGCCACGCCGGTGGCCGGGGACTGCGTCAAGCGCACGGTCTACGCCAACTACGACAACGGCTGGATCCGCACCGCGACCGGGCCGGACGCGCAGAGCGGCACCGTGGCCGTCTACGGCGAGCGGCAGATCTACGACTACGACCGCCGCGGCCTGCAGACGTCGTGGTCGACCAAGACCAACCGCTCGGCGACCGACGACGGCGAGGGCGGCGCGTCGCGGGTGACGCGGCGCGACTACCTCCCCAGCGGCGCGCTGCGCACGCGGACGACGTCGCCGACGCCGCCCGCCACGGTGGCGCGGACGTTGACCTACGACTACGACGCCAACACCCAGGTGACGGCGCTGACCGACGACGTCGCCACCGCGGCGACCGGCGACGACCGCCGCTACGCGCTCGGCTACGACCACGCGGGACGGCCGACCAGCCACGACGAGCAGTTCACCGGCGGCAAGGACACGCTGACCGCCTACGACCTCGCCGGCAACCGCACGTCGCAGCGCACCGACGGCGCGATCTCCGGGTCGACGTACACGGGCGGGAAGCTGACCGCCGGCGACTGGGACCACCTCGACCGCGAGGTGGCGACCACGGTGACGCCGTCGACCGGCGGCGGCTACCCGATCCAGCGCTGGCAGCGCAGCTTCTTCCCGTCGGGCGAGCCCGACACGGTGGTCGAGACGGCGCAGGCGTCCGCGGGCGTCGCGCCCGCCACGCGCGTCAGCGAGTCCAAGCTGTTCCGCGACGACGGGAGCCCGATCCAGGTCAACCGGGTCGACGCCAACGGCATCTCGCTGATGGAGCCGCCCGGGCCGCCGCTGTCCAGCGGCCCGCAGCTCGGCCTGCCGCAGGCCTACACCTACGACGCCGACGGCAACCTGACCGCCGACGAGAACGGCACCTACGCCTACAACGCGCGGGCGCAGCTGACGAAGTGGACACGGCCGGAGTACGACGCCGACGGATACCGCACGTCCGCGCTGGACGTCACCGACTACCAGCTGACCGGCACCGGCGACCTCAAGCAGGAGAAGGACACCAGCGGCGGCATCGGGACGACCGGGACCACCGACTACACCTACCTCGCCGACCGCCTCATGGGCACCAGCGCGTCGGCGGGCGCCTTCAAGCAGTCGACGACCTACGCCTACGACGCCACCAGCGGCGCCAACCCCGCGTCGATCACCGAGGGCACCAACAAGACCAACTACAGCTACGACGCCTACAACAGGGTCGTCAGCTCGACGCCGATCTCGTCCTCGGGCACGCCGGGCACGGCCACGACGACGACCTACGACGCGTTCGACCGCCGCCAGGCGCAGGCGGGCGCGACGACCAAGAGCTACTCCTACGCGGGCACGAGCGAGGAGCTCAGCGCCCAGACCACCGGCGCGAGCACGCGCACCTTCGACTACTCCGCCGACGGCGAGCCGCTGGGGATGAGCGGCGGCGCCGGCGGCTACCGGTCGTTCACGCTGACGGCCAACGGGTCGATCGGCGGGTTGGAGAACGGCAGCGGCTCCACGAACCCGGACGCCGCGGGCGGCCCGTTCAACCGCTACCGCTACGACCCCTACGGCGCGGCGCAGTCGGCGCGCTCCGCGGCCATGACGCCCGCGGGCAGTGACCTGGAGACCCAGCTGAGCGGTGACGCCCAGGCCAACCCGCTGCGGTTCCAGGGCTTCATGTACGACGCGGCGGTCAAGACCTACGACATGCGCTCCCGGGCCTACCGGCCGCAGGTCGGGCGCTTCCAGACCGCCGACCGGCTGGAGGACTCCGCGCAGGACTTCGCGCTGGAGGCCGACCCGCTGACCCAGAGCCGCTACGCGTGGGCGGGCGGCAACCCCATCACCAACGTCGAGTACGACGGCCACAACATCCTCGACGACGCCAAGGACACCCTCGACGACGTCAAGGACAAGGGCGAGGACGTCGCCAAGGAGGGGGCCAAGCAGGGCAAGGAGTTCGCCGAGGGCGGCTACGACAGCGTCAAGGAGACCGCCGACGCGGTCACCCACCCCGAGCGCACCGCCAAGGGCATGGCCCACGCCGCGACGCACCCGTGGCAGACGGCCAAGACGATCGCCGGCTCCTGCAAGGGCCGCGGCGCGGCCAACTGCGCGGGCTACATCACCGGGACGGTCGCCGGCGGCAAGGGCGCCAGCGCCGCCGTCAAGGCGGGCGCCAAGGCGGGGGCGAAGGCGGGCGCCAAGGCCGGGGCCAAGGGCGCGGCCGAGGCGACGGGCAAGACCGGCTCGCGCTCGGCGAAGACCGACGTCGCCACCGACTGCACGGCGAACTCGTTCGCCGGCGACACGCCGGTCGTCCTGGGCGACGGCGCCGCGACGGCGATCTCGACGATCGCGGTCGGCGACGTCGTGCTGGCCACCGACCTGGCGACGGGCGTGACCGGTCCCCGTCCGGTCGAGCGGGTGATCGTCGGCGAGGGCATCAAGGCGATGGTCCGGATCGTCGTCGACGGCACGGTCATCCAGGCCACCGCCCGGCATCCGTTCTGGGTCGAGAGCCGCCACGCCTGGGTCGCCGCCACCGACCTGCGGCCGGGCGACGTCCTGCGCACCGCCGACGGCGGGCCCGCGACCGTCTCGGCGGTCTCGCGCTACGGCCTGTGGGGCCGGGTCTTCAACCTCACCGTCCAGGGCGTCCACACCTACTACGCGGGCACCGAGCCCGTGTTGGTGCACAACTGCGCCAAGAAGGTCGATGCTCCCAAGCGCGACCGAGGGGATGTCGAGGTCGAGTCCGAGACGTCGCGCCAGGCGCGCCGGAAGGCCAAGCGTGACGCGGGGATCCCCACAAGCCAGCAGCCGTTCGAGCAGTTCGGGGGCGGATCGCACAGCAGCGGTCGCTACCGCGACCACCAGGGCAACGAGAAGGTCGTCGCGCGGCACGGCGTCGACGAGGACCACGGGCCGCACTACGAGCAGGGCCGGCGGCAGCAGGGCGCCGACGAGGTCCCGAAGGGCGAGCACCCGAAGTACAACAACCGCACCAAGCGCGGCGGCAAGACGCGATACACCTACAAGCGCTGATGGACCGTTCTCACGCGCTCGACCTTGCCCTACGCCGCAACCGCGGCCGGGCGGCCATGCCCGCGATCCGGGAGGAGCTGGCCCAGACGCTGGGATGCGCTCCGGAGGCGATCGCCTTCGCGTCGCTGGAGGACAGCGACCGGTTGCTCACCGAGGTGCGGCGCGTCACCCACGCCGTCGCGATGGGCGCCGCACCGGTGCCGCCGGAGGTCGAAGACCACTGGGCCCTGGTCGGCGCGAGCGCGGCGGACGTCGAGCAGGGGCTGCCCGGCGTCCGCGCGGCGGTGGAGCCCGAGGCGCTCATGTGCGTGTACTACGCCGACAGCGAGTTCACCGGCGCGCCGTTGATCCCGGCACGCGTGGTGCTGGCCGACCCGCTCGGATGGGTCGATCCGGACATCGGCATCCTGGAGGCGATCACGCACGACGGGCGCAGCGGGCTCCGGGTCCGGCTCGCCGAGGACAAGTACGAGCGCCTGGCCCCGATGGCGGAGATCGAGTGGTGCTGGTGGCGGCGGAGCCCGCCGCCGGCCGGGGGCCGGCGCGACGACTGACCCGTGCTGCGCGGGCTGATCGACCGCGTCGGGGCGCTGGACGGCACCCTCAGCGTCGCGTCGCCTCGGGGCATCGACCTCCCGGCCGGCGGGACCGATCACCGCAGAGTGCTCGCCGTGCTCCAGTACTTCCGCGACCTGCCCCAGACACGGCCCCGAGCGGCCCTCGGACCCGCCGCCGCCGGGCTCAGCCGCCCCGGCTCGTCCCCAGCACGATCAGCGTCTTGGTGCCCACGACCTTCGCGCCGCTGCGCTGCCCGCGCCGGATGCGGTCGATGACGCGCTTGAGGTGGTCGACGTCGTCCACGCGGAGGCGGACGAGCGCGTCCGGCTCGCCGGCCAGCGTGAACGACTCCACCACCTCGGGCAGGTGGCCGACGGCCTCGTCGATGTCGGCGACCTGCGTGCCCGGCGCGAACCGCAGCTCGGTGAACGCCTCCAGCCGGCTGCCCAGCCGCGCGTGGTCGAGCACCGCGGTGTAGCCCCGGATCAGGCCGGACTCCTCGAGGCGGTCGATCCGTCGCTTCGCGGCGGCGGGCGAGAGCCCGACCTCGCGCCCGATCTCGCTGGCCGACCGCCGCGCGTCCTCCACGAGCAGGTCGAGGATCTGCCGGTCCACGGCGTCAAGGTCTCGTCGGTGCACGCGCAGAACCCTACGTGGGCACGCGCCATAGCGCAAAGACTTTGCGTCTTGCGTCCCTAGAACGGCGAAAGCGCTCGACGTCGGCGCCCTGCCCCGCCAGGATGCCGCGCCATGGTCGAGACCCAACCCGAGCGCCCGGCGCTGGCGACCCTGGAAGCCGTTCAGGACCGCGTCCTCTGGCTCGCGACGTCGATCGTGCACCACGCCAACAAGGTGCGCGCCACGCCGTCGGGCGTGAAGGTCGGCGGCCACCAGTCGTCGTCGGCCTCGATGGTGTCGATCATGACCGCGCTGTGGTTCGAGCACCTCCGCGCGCCCGACCGGGTCTCGGTCAAGCCGCACGCCTCGCCGGTCCTGCACGCGATCGAGTACCTGCTCGGCCGCCTCGACCGCCGGTACCTGACGACCCTGCGCGAGTTCGGGGGCCTGCAGAGCTACCCGAGCCGGCTCAAGGACCCCGTGCCGGCCGACTTCTCCACCGGCTCCGTCGGCATCGGCGCGACCGCGCCGATCTGGAGCGCGGTCGCCCACCGCTACGTCGCCGGGCACTTCGAGGTGCCCCAGGGCGGGCGGCAGGTCGCGCTGCTGGGCGACGCGGAGCTGGACGAGGGCGCGATCTGGGAGACGCTCGTCGACCCGATCGTCCCGAACCTCGGCGAGGTCCTCTGGATCGTCGACCTCAACCGGCAGTCGCTGGACCGCGTCGTCCCGAACATCGCCGCCGGCCGGATCGCCGGCATGTTCGAGGCGGCCGGATGGCACACCGTGACGGTCAAGTACGGGCGCTGGCTGCGCGAGCTGTTCGAGCGGTCCGGCGGCGGCGCGCTGCGGCGCCGCATCGACCAGATGCCCAACGAGGAGTACCAGCGCCTGCTGCGCTCGACGCCCGCCGAGCTGCGCGAGCGCCTCCCGGGCGGCGGCCGCGGGTCCAAGGACGTCGCCAAGCTCGTCGGCGACCTGGAGGACGACGAGCTGCTGCGCGCGATCCGCGACCTCGGCGGCCACGACCTCGCCGACCTGCGGGACGCCTTCGCGCAGGCCGACGCCGTCACCGACCGCCCGTCGGTGGTGTTCGCCTACACCATCAAGGCGTGGCGGCTCGCGACGCAGGGCCACCCCGCCAACCACTCGGCGCTGCTGTCCGATGCGCAGTGGCGCGAGCTGGCCGCCGCGACCGGCGCCGACGCCGAGGACCCGTGGGCGCTCTTCGACGAGGACGCGCCCGCGGCCGAGCTGTGCCGCGCGACCGCGGAGCGTCTGGAGCGCGAGGCGGTCACGCCGGCGCCCGCGCCCGCGATGCCGGCCGAGTTGGGGCGCACCCACGGCGGGAAGGCCTCCACGCAGCAGGCGTTCGGCCGCTTCTTCGTCGACCTCTGCAACACGGCGCCCGACGTGGCCAAGCGCGTGGTCACCGTGAGCCCCGACGTCGCGTCCTCGACCAACCTCGGCGGCTGGATCAACCACGTGGGGATCTGGCACCTCGGCGACCGCATCGACTGGTTCGCCGACGACACCGACACGCTCGTGCGCTGGCGCGAGAGCGCGCACGGCCAGCACCTCGAGCTCGGCATCGCGGAGGGCAACCTGGTGGGGTTGCTCGGCGAGCTGGGCGCGACATGGTCGCGCGACGGCCAGGCGCTGCTGCCGATCGGCACGATCTACGACCCGTTCGTCAACCGCGCGCTGGAGCCCTGGTCGTTCGGCATGTACGCCGGCGGGCAGTCGATCCTGGTCGGGACGCCGTCGGGCGTGACGCTGGCGCCGGAGGGCGGCGCGCATCAGTCGATCATCACGCCGTCGGTCGGGCTGGAGCAGCCGCGCTGCGTGGCGTGGGAGCCGGCCTTCGGGCAGGACCTCGAATGGACGCTGCTGCACGCGCTGTCGCGGCTCGGCCGCGCGGACGGCACGTCGGCGTACTTCCGCCTGACGACGCGGCCGGTCGACCAGACGCTGGCGCGGGTGCCGGACGATCCGCGGGCGCGCGAGGCGCGCCGCCGGGCGGTGCTGGCCGGTGGCTACCGGCTGCGCGCCGCGGCCGGGGCCCCGCGGCTGACGCTCGTCGGGATCGGCGCGCTGATGCCCGAGGTGTGCGCGGCCGCCGACGCGCTCGACGCCGCCGGCGTCGGCTGCGACGTGGTCTGCCTCACCTCCGCCGACCTCGTCTTCCGCGCGCTGCAGGCGCGCCAGGGGCTGGGGGAGGGCGACCCCGCCGTCCTGGACGAGCTGTTCCCCGCCGAGCGCGCGGCGCCGATCGTCAGCGTGCTCGACGGCCACCCGCACACGCTGAGCTTCCTGTCCGCGATCCGCTGCGCGCCGATCGCCTGCCTGGGCGTCGACGACTTCGGCCAGTCCGGCGACGTGGACGACCTCTACCGCCACTTCGGCATCGACACGGAGACGATCGTCGGTGCCGCGGTCGACCTCCTGGAGACCCACTCGTGACCGACATCACCATGCCCAAGCTCTCCGACTCGATGGAGGAGGGCACGATCCTGTCCTGGCTGAAGGCCGACGGCGAGCTGGTCGAGGCCGGCGACGACCTGGTCGAGATCGAGACCGACAAGGCCACGATGACCTACCCGGCCGAGGCGTCGGGCGCGCTCACCATCGTGGCGCCGGAAGGCACCTCGCTGCCGGTCGGCGCGACGATCGCGCGGCTGGGCGTCGAGACGGGCGGGACGGGGGCGCCGGCGGCGCCCGCGGCGAGCGGCGCCGGCCCCGCGGCGTCGAACGGCGACGGCCCCGCCGCGCCACCGGCCGCGGCGCCCCTGGCGCCCCCGGCGACCGCCGGCGCCTCCACCGCGGCCGCGCCCGCCCGCGCGACGCCGCTCGCGCGGCGGATCGCCGCCGCCCACGGCATCGCGCTCGCCGACGTGCTCGGCACCGGCCCGCTCGGCCGCGTCACCCGCTCCGACGTGCTGCGCGCCGCCGGCGTCCCGGCCGCGCCGTCGCCGCTGCCCTCCGGCCCGGCGCCCGCTCAGGGCGCCACGCCCACGCCGCCCGCTCCCGCCGCCACGCCCGCGCCCGTCGCCGCCCCGGCGCCCGAGCCCGCCGCCACCGGCGCCAAGGGCGACGTCGAGGTCGTCGAGCCGACGCGCATCCAGACCGTCGTCGCCCGCCGCATGGCGGAGGCCAAGGCCATCGTCCCGCACTTCCAGGTCCAGACCGAGGTCGCCATGGACGCGGCGCTCGCGTTCCGGGCGCAGCTCAAGGAGACCGGGGCGGCCGCCCCGTCGCTCAACGACTTCGTCGTCAAGGCGGCCGCGCTGGCGCTGCGCGGCCATCCGACCGCCAACGGCTCCTATCGCGATGGGCGCTTCGAGCGCTACTCGCGCGTCAACGTCGGCATCGCGGTCGCGGCCGACGGCGCGCTCGTCGTCCCCACGATCTTCGACGCCGACGAGAGGTCGCTCGGGGCGATCGCCGCCGAGGCGCGGCGGCTCGCGTCGCGCGTGCGCGAGGGGACGGTCAGCCCGCCCGAGCTGTCGGGCGCGACGTTCACGGTGTCCAACCTCGGCATGTACGGGATGACCGCGATCACGCCGGTGATCAACGTCCCGCAGGCGGCGATCCTCGGCGTGGGCGCGATGCGCGACGTCCTCGCCCGCGTCGACGGCGAGATCGTCGACCGCCACCTCATGACCCTCACGCTCAGCTGCGACCACCGCATCCTCTACGGGGCGCAGGCCGCCGAGCTGCTGTCCGACATCCGCACGCTGCTCGAGCAGCCGCTGCGGCTGGCCCTCTAGCGCCATGGCGACGGACGACACGAGCTCCGACGTGATCGTCGTCGGCGCGGGGCCGGGCGGCTACGTCGCGGCGATCCGGTCGGCCCAGCTCGGCCTGCGGACCGCGGTCGTCGAGCGCGAGGCCGTCGTCGGCGGCCGCTGCCTCAACCACGCCTGCATCCCGGCCAAGGCCGTCCTGCGCAGCGCGGACGTCCTGTCGGAGGTGCGCGGCGCCGGCGACTTCGGGATCACGATCGGCGGCGCCGAGCCGGCGGTCGACTTCGCCAAGGTCGTCGAGCGCCGCACCGGCGTCATCCGCACGCTCACCGGCGGCGTCGAGGGCCTGCTCAAGAAGCACGGGGTCACGCGCATCGCGGGCGAGGCGTCGCTGACGCCGGAGGGCGACGTCCTCGTCGGCGGCACCGCCCACGTCGCCGCCAAGGCGGTCGTGCTGGCGACCGGCAGCGTCCGCCGGCCGCTGCCCGGCCTGGACTTCGGCGGCAACGTGATCGGGACCGAGGAGGCGTGGGCGTTGACCGAGCTGCCCACGACGCTGGCGGTGATCGGCGCGGGCGCGTCGGGCACCGAGATCGCCTCGGCCTACGCGCGCCTCGGGACCGCGGTCACGCTCTACGAGGGCCTGGACCGCGTGCTGCCCGCCGAGGACTCAGACATCTCCAAGGCCGTCGCGCGCGGGCTCAAGCGCCAGGGGATCGACGTCAAGACCTCCACGTTCTTCGACCCGGCCGACACGGACGACTTCGACCACGTGGTGATCGCCGCGGGCCGCGGGCCGGACGTCGCCGCGCTCGGGCTGGACGCCGCGGGCATCGCGCTGACCGACCACGGCCTCGTCGCCGTCGACGGCGCCCTGCGGACCTCCAAGCCCAAGGTGTACGCCATCGGCGACCTCGTGCCCGGTCCCGCGCTTGCCCACAAGGCCAGCGACGAGGGCATCATCGCCGTCGAGGACGCCGCGGGCCACGGCACCCACCCGATCGCCTACGGCGACATCCCGCGCGCCACCTTCTGCACGCCCAACGTCGGCTCCTTCGGGCTGACCGAGGAGCAGGCGCGCGCGGCCGGCCACGACGTCGTCGTCGGCACGGTCCAGTACGGCGCCGTCGGCGCGGGCACGGTCTACGGCGACCGCACCGGCCTCATCAAGATCGTCGGCGACCGCACCTACGGCGAGCTGCTCGGCGGCCACATCGTGGGCGCCCGCGCGACCGAGCTGATCCAGGAGCTTGCGAGCCTCAGGCTCGCCGAGGCCGGCTACCCGGACGTGGCGCGGATGATCCACGGCCACCCGACGCTGTCGGAGGGTGTCATGGAAGCCGCCCGCGCCGCCGACGGCTGGCTGATCCACGGCTGAGCCGGAGCGGCTCCCCTCTCTCCCGCTCCGGCTCGCCGTCGGCCGCCCCCGGCCAGGCCGACGGCGGCGCGACGGCGAGACGCCCCGCCTACCCGGCGGCCAGCAGGGCCGCCGCGTACCCGCTCGGGTCGGCGACGCCCTCGCTGTTGACGATCAGGACGCTCGTGCGCTCCGTCAGCCCCAGCTCGTCGCGCAGCTCGCGCAGCGCGACGAGCCCCGCGACGCCCGTCGCGCCCGACACGACGCCGGCGCGCGCGAGCGCCTGGATCGCGCCCGGCACGAGCGCGTCGCCGACCGCGACGAAGGCGTCGAAGCCGGCCAGCAGGTCGGCGAGCGTCGCCATCGACGGCGCGCCCGCGTTGAGGCAGTCCATCGCCGACGTGTGCGGGCCGGGGACGACGTGCCGGGCGCCGTCGCGCGCCGACTCCAGCAGGCAGGCGGCCGACAGCGGCTCGACGCCGACGAGCCGCGGCGCCACCGCCAGGCCCGCGCGGCGGTAGTGGATCGCGGCCGCGCCCGCCAGCGCGCCGACGCCGATCTGCACGAGCACGAGCTCCGGCCCGGGCTCGCCCAGCTCGGCGAGCTGCTCGTCGGCCTCGGCGAACAGCGTCGAGTAGCCCTCGACGATCCAGCGCGGGACGACCTCGTCCTCGGTGGCCGCGGTGTCGGAGACCAGCAGCGTGCGGTCGTCGGCCGCGGCGGCGGCGAACGCCGCGTCGACCGCGTCGTCGTAGGTGCCGTCGACGACCACGACGGTGGCGCCCTCGGACCGGATCGCCGCCGCGCGCTCCGGCGGGACCTGCCGCGGCACGTGGATCACGGCGGGCACGCCGAGCCAGCGCGCGACGCGGGCCAGCGCCCGCCCGTGGTTGCCGTCGGTCGCCGCCGTGACGGTCAGCGGCTGCAGCGGCGCGAACGCGGCGCGCAGCTCGTCGAGCGTCCGCCACTCGCCGGGCTCGGTGCCGAGCCGCTCCGACAGCGCGCGGTACATCGCCCACGAGACGCCGAGCACCTTGAAGGCGGGCAGGCCGAGCCGCGAGGACTCGTCCTTCACCCACAGGCGCCCGACGCCCAGCTCGCCGGCGAGGTCGTCCAGCCGGGCGAGGCGCGTGCGCTGGTAGAGCGGCAGGCGCTCGTGGAACGCGCGGGCCGCGGGCGGGGCCGCCGGAGCGCGGAATCCCGGCTGTCGCCGGGGGTTCTCGAGGTGGAGCGGCCTCTGGACGGCGGCCGTGCGATCGGCGCTGTCGGGGTCCTGGGGGTCGGCGACTTGGCGTGTCATGCGAAACGCAGTATATTGCACCCTGCACGCCAGCCTGCAAGATCCGCAGGATTCGAGGAGGAGAGCTCGATGGACCGTCTCACGTCATCCGCCGCCCACGGGCGCCGTCACCGCCGCGTAGCCGGGCTGTTGCTCGCGGCCGCCGTATCGACCGCGACCGCGCTGTCCGCCGCCGGGTGCGGCGGCGGCGCCGGCGCCGCCGGGTCGACCGGCGGCGGCACCCTGCGCTTCGGCGACGCCCTGTCGAACATCGACGCGACGAACCCGTTCGTCGGCACGAACGTCCTCGCGCGCGCCGCCTACGAGCAGACCTATCCCGAGCTCGTCCAGTACGGCTACGACAACCAGATCACCGGCGACTTCGCCAAGAGCTGGACGTTCGGCGACGACGGCCGCACGCTGACGATGAAGACCGCCGCCGACGCGAAGTGGAGCGACGGCCGGCCGCTGACCAGCCGCGACGCCGCCTGGACGCTCAACACCGCCGTCAAGTACAAGGACGGCCCGACGGCCGCCTTCGGCAGCGGCATCGACGGCCTCGTCAGCGCCGAGGCGCCCGACGCCACCACGCTGGTCCTCCACTACTCGCGCGCCGCGGGCACCGCGCTCTCGCAGCTGCGCCGCGTTCCGATCCTGCCCCAGCACGTCTGGGCCCCGCACGTCGGGTCCGACGGCAAGGGCCTGCAGTCCTTCCGCAACGAGGCGCCGATCGTCTCCGGCGGCCCGTTCATCTGGACGACCTTCAAGAAGGACCAAGTCGCGCTCTTCAAGCGCAACCCCAACTACTACGGCAAGGCCCCGCGGCTCGAGGGGTTCGGCATCCAGCACTACTCCAGCAACGACGCGCTGCTGCAGTCGCTCAAGAACGGCGAGATCGACGCCGCGCTCGAGCTCAACGGCGTCGAGGCCAACTCGCTCAAGGGCATGCAGGGCATCAAGGTCAAGAGCGGCCCCGGCTGGATCTGGGACGCGCTCGGCATCAACTCCAACCCCAAGCGCACCGACCACCGCGAGCTGCTCGACCCGGACGTTCGCATGGCGTTCGCCAAGGCGATCGACACCAAGGAGCTGAACGACCGGCTCCAGCTCGGCTACGCGCAGCCGACCGCGACCCAGATCCCGGTCGGCGAGTTCAGCGACCCGTCGCTGAAGCCCGTCGCCGTCGACGTCGCCGGGGCCAACGCCCTGCTCGACCGGCTCGGCTACCGCAAGGGCGCCAACGGCATCCGCGTCGCCGACGGGCACCCGATGTCCTACCAGCTGGACCTCTCGACCGGCTTCGGCTCGTCCGAGCGCGTCGCCCAGCTGCTGACCGCGTCGCTGGCGCGGATCGGCGTCAAGGTCGACGCCAAGATCATGGACGGCTCGGCGTTCTGGGACCGCGTCACCGGCCCGGACTACAAGTACACCAACTCGCAGCTGTTCGTGGAGAGCTGGTCGAACTACCCGGACCCGGACTTCAGCCTCTCGCTGCAGACCTGCGCGCAGCTCGGCGGCCTCAACGAGACCGGCTACTGCAACAAGGACTATGACAAGCTCTATCAGCGGCAGGCCTCGGAGATCGACGTGGCCAAGCGCAAGCCGATCGTGTACCGCCTGCAGCAGATGCTCTACCGCGACCGCCCGTTCTCGGTGTTCTACAACGAGCCCGCGATCGAGGGCTGGCGCGCCCAGTGGACGGGCTACGGCCGCATGAAGGGCAGCACGTTCTCGGCGCTGTCGAAGTTCCCGCTCATCGACGTCCACCGCGCCTCCTAGGCGCGACGGACCCGACCTCCCTCCGGACCGATGCATCGCGATCGCGCCCATTACGTCGCCCGGCGGACCGCCGCCGCGCTGCTCATGGTCGTCGTGGCGCTGACGCTGAACTTCGTGCTCTTCCGGGCGCTGCCCGGTGACGCGTCGGCGAGCTTCGGCGCCGTGCCCGAGGCGACGCCGCAGATGCGCGAGCAGCTGCGGCGCGACTTCGGCCTCTCGGACCCGATGCCGACGCAGTTCGTCAAGTACGTCGAGCAGCTCGGCCACGGCAACCTCGGGATCTCGGTCGTCGACCGCCAGCCGGTGACCGGCCGGCTGGGCGACGCCCTCAAGAACACGATCCCGCTGGCGCTCGGCGCCACGCTGCTGGCGATCATGTTCGGGTTGTTGACCGGCACGCTCGCGGCCTGGCGCCAGGGCGGGGTGACCGACCCCGGCATGACCGGCGTCGCGCTGACGCTCAACGCGATGCCGGTCCAATGGGTCGGGCTCGTGCTGATCGTCGGGTTCTCGTCGTGGTTCGCGTCGGGAGGGATGCACGACCCGTTTCTCGTCGACGTCGGGGCGTGGGCGAGGTTCACCGACTACCTGCGGCACCTGGTGCTGCCGATGACCACGCTGGCGCTGTCGCTGTTCGGCAGCTTCCACGTGATCGTGCGCTCGGCGGTGCTGGAGACGCTCGGCGAGGACTACGTGTTGACGGCGCGGGCCAAGGGGCTCAGCACGGCGCGCATCCTGCGTCGCTACGCGCTGCGCAACGCGCTGCTGCCGACGGCGACGCTGATCGCGCTGACGCTCGGCTTCGTCGTCGGCGGCGCGGTGCTCACCGAGACCGTGTTCTCGTGGCCGGGCGTCGGCCGCGCCGTGTACGACGCCGTGACCCACCGCGACTTCCCGATGCTCCAGGGAGCCTTCCTCGTGCTGACGCTGTCGGTCGTCCTGTTCACCTACCTGGCCGACCTCCTGTACCTCGTCCTCGACCCGCGGGTGGCGGCGTCGTGAGCGCCCCGGCGAAGCGACCGCGCCCCGGCTCCCAGCTGAGCTGGATCCTGCGCGACCCGCGCTCGGCGGTGGGCGCGGCGGTGCTCGCCCTGGCCGTGGCGGTCACGGTCGGCGCCCCGCTGCTCACCGGCTACGGCCCGTTCGACCACGCCGGGCAGGTCTTCGGCGCGCCGTCGGGCGCCCATCCGTTCGGCCTCGACGACCTCGGGCAGGACGTCCTGACCCAGGTGCTCTACGGCGGGCGGATCTCGCTGCTGGTCGGCATCACGGCCGCGCTGGTCGCGGCGGTGATCGGCGGCCTGGTCGGGATCAGCGCCGGCTACTTCGGCGGGCGCGCGGACACCGTCCTGATGGCGGTGACCGACTACACGCTGATCGTCCCCGGCATCCCGCTGATGATCGCGATCGCCGCGGCCTTCGGGTCGAGCCTGGCGATGATCGTGATCATGATCGGCGTGCTGTCGTGGCCGCAGACGGCGCGCATCCTGCGGTCGCAGGTCCGCAGCGTCCGGGAGCGCACCTACGTCCGGCGCGCGAGCGTGCTCGGCGTCGGGCCGGCGCGGATGATCCGCACGCACGTCCTGCCGCAGGTCGCGCCGCTGATGATCGCGACGACCGTGCTGACGGTCGCGCAGGCGATCTTCGTGGAGACCGCGCTCGCGTTCCTCGGGCTCGGCGATCCCGGCCGCGTGTCGTGGGGGTCGATGATCTACAACGCGTTCGACCGCGGCGCGGTGAGCGCCGGCGCGTGGTGGGCGCTGATCTACCCGGGCGTCGCGGTCGCGGTCGTCGTGCTCGCCTGCAGCCTCGTCGGCCAGGCGATCGAGGCCAAGCTCAACCCGCGCTCGCGCGTGCCGTACCTCAGCGGCAAGCGGTTCACGGTGGAGCCCGTGGCGGCGGAGCACGCCGCGGCCGCGGCCGCGGCGCCCGCCGCCGCGACGCCGCCGTTGCTGGCCGTCGAGCACCTCGACGTCTGGATGCGCAACGCCGCCGGCGACGAGCTGCACGTCGTGCGCGACGTCAGCTTCTCGCTCGGCCGCGCGGACCGCTTCGCGCTCGTCGGCGAGTCGGGCTCGGGCAAGACCACCACGTTGATGAGCGTGCTCGGCCTGCTGCCGTCCAACGCCCGCGTGCGCGGCGCGATCCGCTACGAGGGCCGCGACCTGCTCGCGGGCGGCGAGGCGGGCATGCGGACCGTGCGCTGGAAGGAGATCGCGATGGTCTTCCAGGGCAGCATGAACTCGTTCAGCCCGGTCCACACCGTCGGCGCCCAGATCGTCGAGCCGATGCGCCTGCACAACGGCGCGTCGCGCCGCGCGGCGCGCGCCCGCGCGGCCGAGCTGGTCGGCATGGTCGGCCTGCCGGCCACCGTCCTGGACCGCTACCCGCACGAGCTGTCGGGCGGCATGCGCCAGCGCGCGGCGATCGCGATGGCGCTGGCCTGCGACCCCAAGGTGCTGCTGGCCGACGAGCCGACGACCGCGCTCGACGCGATGGTGCAGGCCCAGATCCTGATGCTACTGCGCCGCCTCGCCGACGAGCTGGACATCGCGGTGCTGCTGGTGACGCACGACCTCGCCTCGGTCTCGCTGCTCTGCGGCGAGGCGGCGGTGATGCAGCGCGGCGCGCTGATCGAGCAGGGGACCGTGGACGCGCTGTACCACGACCCCAAGCACCCGTACACGCGCGAGCTCTTCGGGGCCGCGCTCGACATCCCCGTCGTCGACGCGGCGACCGGGAAGGTGGTGCCCGCATGAGCGTCCTGCTCGAAGTCGACCACGCGGTCTGCAGCTACGCGATGCGCCGCACGATGGGCGACCTCGTCGCCCGGCGGCCGTCGCGCGGGGCGCGGGCCGTCGACGACGTCTCGTTCCACGTGCGGCGCGGCGAGCTGGTCGCGCTGGTCGGCGAGTCCGGCGCGGGCAAGACCTCGATCGTCCGCGGCATCCTCGGCATGGTGCCCGCCGAGTCCGGGGCGATCCGGTACGAGGGCGAGGACGTCTCGACGTTCGGCGGCGCCCGCCTGCGCGAGCTGCGCCGTCGCGTCCAGGTGGTCTTCCAGGATCCGTACGAGAGCCTCGACCCGCGCTTCCGCGTGCGCGACACGGTGTCCGAGCCGCTGATCGTGCACGGCGCCGGCGACCGCGCCGAGCGCGAGGCGAAGGTGCGCCACGCGCTGGAGCGCGTCGGCCTCGCGCCCGACGCGTACCTGGACCGCTTCCCGCACCAGCTGTCGGGCGGCGAGCGCCAGCGCGTGGCGATCGCCGCCGCGCTCGTGCTGGAGCCGAAGCTGCTGATCGCCGACGAGCCGGTGTCGATGCTCGACCTGTCGGTCCGCACCGCGATCCTGGACCTGCTCAAGGATCTCCAGCGCGACGGGCTGGGCATCCTGATGGTCACGCACGACCTCGCGACCGCTGCCCACATCTCCGACCACATGGTGGTGCTCTACTCCGGCCGGGTGGTCGAGTCGGGGCCGACCGCGGAGGTCGTCGGCCGGCCGCGCCATCCGTACACGCGGGCGTTGCTCGGCGCGGTGCCGAGCAAGGACCCGCGCCTGGCGCGGCCGCTGACGCTGCTGTCCGGCGAGCCGCCGGACGCCACGCGCGTCCCGTCCGGCTGCCGGTTCCATCCGCGCTGCCCGGGCGCCCGGGACCGGTGCGCGGCCGACGAGCCCGACGCGCGGCCGCTCGGCGACACCGGGCATCGCGTCGCCTGCCACTTCGCCGACCTGACCGCGCCGCCGACGCCGTCCGACCCCAAGGAGCGCCCGTGCTGAAGCTCGACCACGAACCCGTCCGCCTGAGCGGCGACGACGACGATCGCGCGCCGGCGGTGGTCGCGGTGCCGGTGGCGTCGGCCGATCGCGCGGACGCCGCGCCCGGCCTGCGCGCCGCGGGCTTCACCGGGGCGATCGGCGAGGCGATGGCGTTGGCCGGGGACGGCGACGGGGCCCTGCGCCTCGCGTTCGGGATCGGCGCGCGCGGCGACGCCGACGCGCTGCGCCTCGGCGCGCTGGAGGTCGGCCGCCGCGCCCCCGAGGGCGAGCTGCTCGCCTTCGACCTGACCGGGCTGCCGGGCGACGAGCAGGCGGCGGGCGCCGCCGCGGTCGTCGAGGGCGCGATCCTCGGCTCGTACCGCTGGTCGGCGCCGGAGCCGGGCGGCGCCGAGCCGTCTGGGCCCGCGCTGCGGGTCGACGTCGGCGACGCCCAGGGCGACGAGGCGCTTCGCGTGGCCTGCCGCCGCGCGGCGGTCCGGGCGCGCGCCGCCAACTGGGCCCGCCGCCTCGCCGACACGCCGCCGACCGATCTGACGCCGGCGGCGCTGGCGCGGGTCGCCGGCGAGCTGGCCGCGGCCCACGGGTGGGAGGACGCGAGCCTCGGCGGCGACGCGCTCCTGGACGCCGGCCTCGGCGCCATCCACGGCGTCGGGCGCGGCAGCGCGAACCCGCCGCAGCTGATCGACGTCACCTACCGCGGGCGCGGTGACGGCCCGGTCGACGTCGTGCTCGTCGGCAAGGGCGTCACGATGGACTGCGGCGGGCTCAACCTCAAGACCAACCGCCCGATGGCCGCCGTGATGAAGTCCGACATGGCCGGCGGCGCGGCGGTGCTCGCGGCGCTGGCCTCGGCCGCCACGCTGGAGCTGCCGCTCAACGTGCGGGTGCTCGTGCCGTCGGTCGAGAACCTCGTCGGGCCCGGCGCGCTGCTCCCCGGCGACGTCGTCCAGCATCCCGACGGCCGCCGGACCGAGGTCTCCAACACCGACGCCGAGGGCCGGCTGCTGCTGGCCGACAGCCTCGCCTACGCCGCGAAGGCCGGCGATGGCGCGGCGCTGATCGACGTCGGGACGCTGAGCGAGGCGCCGTTCGCGCCGGTCGGCTGGACGACGATCTCGCGCCACCCGTGGCTCAGCCAGGGCCTGGCCGGCGCGGCCCGGACGACCGGCGAGGTGGCCGTCCAGATCCCGATGGTCGACGGCTACGACGAGTGGATCGCCTCGACGGTCGCCGACAGCAAGAACTTCACCTACGCCCACATGAGCCAGGACCTGATGGTCGTCGGCACGTTCCTGGAGCCGTTCGCGGCCGGGCGCGCGTGGGCGCACGTCGACGTGGTCGGGGTCGCCTGGGTCAACTACCCGTGGAAGACGTGGCCGGCGGGCGCGACGGGCGCGCCGACGCGCACGCTCGTGGAGCTGCTCGCCGCCTGGGACGACGTCGCCGCGGAGGCCGGGCGATGAGGCTCCCGCGCGAGCTGGGGATCCCGCTCGGGTTCTTCGAGCCCGGGCCGGCCAACGCGATCACCGACGTCGCCGGGGTGCGGGTCGGCCACGCGACGGTGGCCGAGGACGCCACCGAGCGCCACGGCGCGCTGCGCACCGGCGTCACCGCGATCTGGCCGCACGAGGGCCGGCCGTGGGACGAGGGCGTCTACGCGGGCGTCAGCGTCGCCAACGGCCACGGCGAGCTGATCGGGATCTCCCAGCTGCGCGAGTGGGGCGTGCTCCGCTCGCCGCTGATGCTGACGTCGAGCCTGTCGCTGGGCGCCGTCTACGACGGGGTCGCGCGCTGGGCGGTGGACCAGGACCCGCGCCAGGCCGGCCACGGCGCGGGCGCGTTCTTCATGCCGGTCGTCGCGGAGGTCTCCGACCTCGTGCTGAGCGACAACCGCGCGTTCCCGATCACGCGCGAGCACGTCGCCGCCGCGCTGGAGGGCGCCACCACCGACCCGCCCGCCCAGGGCGGGGTGGGGGCCGGCACCGGCACCATCTGCTACGACCTCAAGGCCGGGATCGGGACGGCGTCGCGTCGCTTCGTCGCCGAGCCGGGCGTCGAGTGGACGATCGGCGCGCTCGTCCAGACCAACTACGGCGAGCGGCGCAACCTGACGATCGGCGGCGTGCCGGTCGGGCCGCTGATCGACCTGCCGATCCCGCCCCCGCGGCACGAGGGCTCGTGCATCGTGGTGCTGGCCACCGACGCGCCGCTGCTGCCGCACCAGCTGCGGCGGGTGGCGGCGCGCGCGGTCGTCGGCCTGACGCGCAGCGGCGCCTTCGTCGGCAACGGGTCGGGGGAGATCGCGGTCGCGTTCTCGACGGCGGCCCGGGTCGCCGGCCCGCGCCACGACGTCGACCTGCACGCCGTCGCCGACGGGTTCAACCCCAACTTCAACCCGTTGTTCGAGGCGTCGGTCGAGGCGGTGCACGAGGCGGTCCTGAACTCGCTCTTCGCGGCGCGGACGACGACCGGCTACCGCGACGTCGTCGCGCACGCCCTCCCGGTCGACGTCGTCCTCGACGCGCTCGACCGGCGGGGGGTGCTGCGATGAGCGCCCGGGCCGAGGACGTGGTGGAGCTGCTGACGCGGGTCGTCCGCACGCCGAGCGTCAACCCGCCGGGCGCCGAGGAGGCGGTCGTCGGCGTGCTGCAGGACTACCTCGACGCCCACGGGGTGACCACGTGGCGCAGCGACGTGCGGCCCGGCCGTCCCAACCTGTACGCCGAGGTCGGCTCCGGCGCGCCGGTCGTGCTGCTCAACGGCCACCTCGACACGGTGCCGGTGGGGGACGGGTGGACCCGCGACCCGTTCGGCGCGGAGATCGACGGCGGCCGGCTCTACGGGCGCGGGTCGTCGGACATGGGCGGCGGACTGGTCGCGTGCACGGTGGCGGTGGCCCTGCTCGCCGCGCGCGGCGTCGCGCTGGGCGGGACGGTCGTGCTGGCGCTGACCGCCGACGAGGAGGTCGGCGCGCTCGGCGCGCGGCACGCGGTCGAGGTCGACCGCCTCCGCGCCGACGCGGCGATCGTCGCCGAGCCGACCGGCATGGAGGTCTACGCCTCCACCAACGGGCAGCTGAACTGGACGGTGCGGCTGCACGGCCGGGCGTCCCACAGCAGCCGGCCCCACCTGGGCCACGACGCGCTCGCCGACGCGTGGCGCCTGCACGAGGCGCTGCGGGCCACGGGGCGCCCGTACCTGATCGGGCAGCTCGCGGCCGGCACCGCCGCCAACGTCGTGCCGGCCGAGTGCGAGCTGCGGATCGACCTGCGGCTGAAGCCGGGCGAGACCGTCGCGCAGGCCGAGGAGGAGCTGGTCCGCCTGGTGGCCGAGGCGACCGCCGGCGCGCCGCGCGCCGCGGAGATCGACGTGACGCTCGCGGTCCCGCCGATGGACCCGGCGCCCGACGCGCGGCTGGCCGACGTCGTGGCGGCCGCGTTCGGCGCGAGCGCGGAGCGCCATCACGCGCCGTACACGACCGACGGCTCGTGGTTCGCGGCGGCCGGGATCCCGACCGTGATCGCCGGTCCGGGCGACCCGGAGCAGTCGCACACGGCCGACGAGTCGATCGAGCTGGACATGGTCCGGCGGGCCGCGGAGGCCCTCGAGCGCGCAGTGCTCGACGCGCTGGCGCTGATCAGTCGCGCTGAGCTTCCGGCCGATCGTGCAGGATGTGGGGCCTGAGGTGCCCGTTCCGTCCGACAGCGCTCCGATCACCCGGCGCTCGGCCCGCGAGGTCGTGCTCGCCCGCCTGCGCTCCTGGATCGAGGAGGGACAGCTCGCGCCCGGCGAGGTCATCAAGGACGCGGACATCGCCCAGCGCCTGGGGGTGAGCCGCACGCCGGTCCGCGAGGCGCTGCAGATCCTGGAGCAGCACGGCCTGGTCGAGATGGAGCCCGGCCGGCTGACGCGGGTGACCGACACGGCGCCGGAGGACATCGCGCTGGTCTACGCGCCGCTGTCGGCGCTCCAGGCGCTGGCCGCGCGGACGGCGACGCCCAAGGTCGCGAAGGCCGACGTGGAGGAGATGCGCGAGCACAACGCGCGGCTGCTGCGGGCGGTGGAGGCCAACGACGCGGTCGCCGCCCGGGAGGCCGACCGCGCCTTCCACGGTGTGCTGGTGCGCTGCGCGGGCAACCGGTACCTGACCGCGGCGATCGAGCCGATGCTGACCCACATCCGGCGGTTGGAGGCCCTGTACTTCACCGAGCTCGACCTCGGCCATCGCTCCCACGAGGAGCACGAGCGGATCGTCGAGGCGGTCGCCGCGGGCGACGCGGCCGCCGCGGCCGAGCGCACGCGCGTGAACTTCATGCGCTACGTCGGCGCCGAGCAGTAGCGCGCGCCGGCCGACCCCACCGGCTGGAGGACTCGACCATCGCTGGGTCGACAACCGACGCACCGGTTGGGAGAGTGGCGAGATGAACGTCCTCGTCCGCCGTGCGGCCCGGCTCGCCGCCGTCCTGCTCGCCGCCGCCGCGCCCGCTTCCGCCGCGGCCGCGCCGTCCGACCTCGACGCGGGCTTCGGCGCGGGCGGGACGGCGCTGTCGCCGTTCACGCAGGGCGCGTCGACGGCCACCGGCGTGGCGCTCGACCCGCAGGGCCGCCTGCTGGCGGTCGGCACCCGCGTCAACGCGGCGGGCAACCGCGACTGGGTCGTGGCGCGCGACACGGCCGACGGGCAGGCCGACACCGCGTTCAACGGCAACGGCCGCTCGCAGCCGGTCGCGACGTCGCCGGTGACGGGTCCGCTCGCGGCCGGCGGGCTGGCGATCGCCGTGCAGGCCGACGGCAAGCCGGTGGTGACCGGGCAGACGGCGTCGGCGATCGGCGTCGGGCGGCTGACGACCGGCGGCCAGGCCGACGGGTCGTTCGGCAACGACGGCACCAGGCTGATCGCCCTGACCTCGGCCACGCGGGTCGACGGCCGCGCGATCGCGATCGCGTCCGACGGCAGGATCGTGGTCGCCGGCACGGCGTTCATCGGCGGCCATCAGCGCGTCTTCGTCGCCCGCTTCACCACGGGCGGCGAGCCGGACGGGACGTTCGACTCCACCAACGACTCGGGCACCGGCGTCGTGTTCGTCCCCGACACGGCGTGCGACGCGGACGTCCCCGTGACCGACTGCGAGGCCTACTCCTTGCTGCTGGCCGACGGCGCGATCTACGTGGGCGGCGCGCAGCAGCAGGGCAACCTGCTCGGCGGCCGGGTCTTCAAGCTCGTGCCCACGACGGGCGACCGCGGCTGGCACGTCGACACGACCTACGGGAGCGCGAGCGTCCCCGGCGCCGCCGAGATCCCGCGCCACGGCGTCAACGACGTGCGCGCGCTGATCGCGCGGCCCGGCGGCGGGTTGATCGCCGTCGGCCTGGCGCAGAACGGCAGCGACTCGGCGAGCTGCGGCGCCGCCGCGCTGACGGCGAGCGGCGCGCTCGACCCGTCCTTCGGCACGGGCGGCACGACCGCGATCGCGCTCGGCGGCACGTGCGTGGCCTACGGCGCGGCGGCCCAGGCCGACGGGCGCGTCGTGTTCGCGGGCGAGACCGACAGCGGGCCGCGGGGCGCGGGCGACCGGCGCGTGGCGGTCGGACGGCTCACCGCCGCGGGCGCGCCCGACGAGAGCTTCGCGGCGGGCGGGGCGGCCGCGGTGACGCTGGGCGACGGCGCGTCCTACGCGCGCGGCGTCCTGCTGCAGGACGGCAGGCCGGTCGTCGCGGGCGGGGCGGCGTCGGCGCTGGGCGGCGTGTTCGCGCTCGCGCGGCTCGCGGGCGGTGACCGGCCGGGGACGGGCGGTGGTGGCGGAGGCGGCGGTGGCGGGACGGACCCGGGGACGGGCGGTGGCGGCGACGGTGGCGGCACGCCCGGAGGTGTCGCGGTGCTCGACCGCTCCGCGGCCGGCGGCGCGGTCGCCGGGCGGCTGATGCCGATCGTCGTCGGCAGCGCGTCCGGTTCGCCGCGCGTGCGGGCGCTCGGCCTGCCCGGGCTCGGCGTCCTGCGCGACTTCTACGCGTTCGACCCGCTCGGCGTCACCGGCGGTGTCCACGTCGCGACCGGCGACGTGGACGGCGACGGCCGCGCGGAGGTCGTCACCGGCGCCGGGGCCGGCTCGGCGCCGTTGGTGAAGGTCTTCGACGGGCAGAGCGGCGCGGTGCGCTCGGCGTTCTTCGCCTACGACCCGTCGTTCCGGGGCGGCGTGAACGTCGCCGTCGGCGACGTCACGGGCGACGGCAAGGCGGACGTGATCGTCGCGCCGGCGTCCGGCGCCGCCCCGCGCGTGACCGTGTACGACGGCGCGACCGGCGCCAAGCTGATGGACTGGCTCGCCTTCGGGGACGCGTCGGCGCGGACGGGCGCCTCGGTCGCCGCGGGCGACGTCGACGGCGACGGCCGCGACGAGGTCGTCGTCGGCGCGGGCGCGGGCGCCGCGCCCACCGTCGCCGTGTACGCGTACGGCGCGACCACGCCGCGCAAGACGTTCCTGGCGGGCGCCGCCACGGACCGCGGCGGGGTCGCGGTGGCGGCCGGGGACGTCGACGGCGACGGGCTCGCCGACGTCGTCGCGGGCCCCGGCGCGGGCGCGCCCCCGCGCGTGCGCGTGTTCGACGGCGCGACCGGCAAGGTCGAGGTCGACGTGATGGCCGGCGACGCCGCCGACCGCAGCGGCGTCTCGGTCGCCGTGGGCGACGTCGACGGCGACGGCCGCGGCGACGTCCTCGTGGCGCCGCTGGCCGGCGCGGCGACGGTGCGCGTCTTCGACGGCAGCGGGAAGGCGGTGCGTCAGCTCGTCGCGTTCCCGGGCTCGACGCTGGGCGCCGACGTCGCGGCCGTCCCGCCGGCCGGCGCCGGCCTGCGCGGCGGCACCGTGAGCGTGGCCGGCACGACGGCGACGGTCCCGGTCCTCTGCCCGGCGGCGAGCACCGGCGGCTGCACGGTCGACGTCACGATCCGCGCCACCACGGCCGCGGCCGCGGCCACCACCCGCGCGAGCAAGTTGGTGACCTTGGCCTCCGGCCACCGCCGAATCGCCGCCGGCCGCCGCGCGACGATCAAGGCCAAGCTCACCCGGCGCGGCCGCACGGCGCTCGCCCACACGCGCACGGTCCGCGCGACCGTGACGGTCACGAGCCGCGACAAGGCGGGCAACAGGCGCGTGGCGACGCGCAAGGTGAAGCTGAAGCGCGGGGCGTCCAAGCGCCGCTGATCCGTCGCCCCCGCCCGCCGGGGTCGCCGCGGTCGTGCCGCGACGCGGGAGCGTTCGCGCCACGTACCGGTTCCCGCCGTTTGCTGCTGGACACCTTGGCCTCCAGCCGGCGTCGTCTTGGCCGAGCACAAGGTCATGTCCCGTTTCCTTCGGCTCGGCATCGCCGCGGTCTCCCTGTTCCTCATCGCCGTCGGCTCCGCCGCGGCGGCCGCCACGCCCACGACGGCGATCACGTCGGCCGGCGGTCCCCTGACGAGCATCTTCCTCGGCAACGAGCTGAGCTGCCAGGTCTCGCGCAGCGGCGCGATGCAGCTGTACCCGAACACGCAGTCGCCGGGCGACTGCGGCACGTTCGCGTTGTACGACAACACGCTGTACAAGCCGAACTTCGCCGGGCACGGCAGCACCGCGACGACGGCGGCCCTCGGCAGCGTCGGCACGCCGTCCGCGCCGGTCTCGCAGAGCGCGGTCTCCGGCTCGGGCACGAGCGCCGACCCCTACAAGGTGGTCACCGTCGTCACCGCGGGCAGCAAGCTCCGGCTCACGCAGACCGACTCCTACGTGACGGGCAACGACTACTGGACGACCAACGTCGCGGTGAAGAACCTCACGACGAGCGCGCTGAGCACGACGATCGAGCGCGCGATGGACTGCTACCTCGGTGGCTCCGACAAGGGCTACGGGTTCCTCGACGCCGCCAGCGGCGGAGCCGGCTGCTCCATGTCGGCCAACAACAACCCGGTCGGGCTGGTCGAGGCGCTGATCCCGGCCCCGGGCCACACGGTCCGCTACCTCCAGGCCAAGTACAGCGACATCTGGACCGCGATCGCCGGCAAGGGCACGCTGCCCAACACGTGCCAGTGCGGCACGCAGATCGACAACGGCGTCGCGGTGCAGTGGCCGCTGTCGCTGACCGCCCAGCAGACGCAGGTCGTGTCGTTCAACACGGTCTTCGACCCGGCCGGCAACATCCCCGCGCCGCCCCCGGGCCTGGTGCCGCCGTCGCCGACCTCGACCCCGACCGTCGACACCACCACCGCGCCGACCGTCGGCACGCCGGTCACCTCGACCCCGGGCACCTGGGACGACTCCGGCGCCACGGAGACCTACCAGTGGCAGCGCTGCACGACGACCGCGACGAGCTCCTGCACCGACATCCCGGGCGCGACGGACCCGAGCTACACGCCGACGAGCGACGACGTGGGGTCCTACCTGCGCCTCGTGCAGACCGCGACGAACACCGACGGCACCGCCGACGCCGCGTCGTCGGAGACCCCGGCCGTCGTGGCCCCGCCCGCGCCGGTCAACACCGCCGCGCCGACCACGGACACCGAGCCGGTCCGGGGCAGCGTCGTGCACGGCACGGCCGGCACGTGGACGTACGCGACCTCGACGTCGGTGCGTTGGCAGCGTTGCGCGACGACCAGCCCGTCGTCCTGCGTCGACATCGTCGGCGCCACGCATCTGAACTACACGCCGACCAGCGACGACGTCGGGTCCTACCTGCGCCTCGTCGAGACCGCGACCAACGCCAACGGCGACGCCGAGCGGGGCTCGGCGCTGACCGGCGCCGTGGCCGCTCTGCTTCCCGCCAACACGGCGGCGCCGGTCGCCGGCACGGCCGCGGTGCGCGGGACGGAGCTGCACGGCACGGCCGGCACGTGGACCGACGCGACCTCGACGTCGGTGCGTTGGCAGCGCTGTGCGACGACCAACCCGTCGTCCTGCGTCGACATCGCCGGCGCCACGCACCTGGACTACACGCCCACGGCCGATGACGTCGGGTCCCACCTGCGCCTCGTCGAGACCGCGACCAACGCCGACGGCGACGTCGAGCGGGGCTCGGCCCTCACGGGCGCCGTCGCCGGGCTGCCCCCGGTCAACACCGGCACGCCGTCGGTCTCGACGACCGGCCCGGCCCGCGAGGGCGCCACGGTGACCGGCGACATCAGCACCTGGACCGACGCCGGGACCTACACCTACCGGTGGCAGCGCTGCGCGACGACCGACCCGTCGTCCTGCGTCGACATCCCCAACGCGACGGGCACGAGCTACACGCCGACCGCCGCGGACGCCGGCAGCGCCGTGCGCTTCGTCGTCACGGCGACCAACACCTACGGGTCGACCACCGTGTACTCGCCGATCGGCGGCCACGTCCTGCCGGCGCCGCCGAAGGTGGTCGTCACGCCGGGCACGTCGCAGTCCGGCGGCTCCGGCGGTTCGCACGACGGCGGCGCGGGCACGGCCGGCGGCACGGGTGACGGCACGCTCGCCAACGTCCGGACCGCGGTCGGCCAGGCGCTGACCGCCAACCCCGGGACGTTCGCCGGCGCGACCTCGGTGCGCTTCTACTTCCAGCGTTGCCTGACCGACGACGAGTCGTCCTGCGTCGACATCCCGGGGGCGACCGGCACGAGCTACACGCCCACCGCCGGCGACGTCGGGTACCACCTGCGGATGGTCGCCGAGGCCTCCAACCCGGGCGGCACGGTGACGATCGCCACGGGCATGACGAAGGTCGTCGAGGTCGTGGCGACCCCGGCGCCCGCCGCCGTCGACGCGCCGGCCACGTCCGCGCCCGCGCCCGAGGCGGCCGCGCCGAGCACCGCCGCCCCGGCGATGTGCATCAGCCGCCGCTCGGTGACGCTGCACTGGCGCACGCCGCGCGGCCAGCGCGTCGTCTCCTACACGGTGACGCTCAACGGCGCCCGCTACGCGACGCTCCCGGGCAAGCGCGGCGGCGTCAACGTCCGGATGAACGGCCGGCCCAAGCAGCTCGTCGTCGTCCGCGTCACCGCCCGCACCGCCTCCGGCGCCCGCTACGCCACGACGCGCCGGTACCGCACCTGCGCCGGCAACCTGCGCGGCGCGCCGCTGAAGACGCTGAGCCTCTCGCGCGTCTCGGCGCACCGCTGAGCACGGGCCGTGTCGCCCGCCCGCTTCGGCGGTCGGGCGACGCGGCGGCAGGGCAGCGGGACCGACGAGGAGCGGCCACAGCTCCGGCAAGAGGGAGAAGGGATGTCATCCTCCGCGGCCATGCCCACCGACGATGGCTGGTTCGCCGTCCGCTGTGTGTTCCGCTCCGAGCGCCACGACGCGGAACGATCCGTCTACGAGGAGCGGATCACGCTCTGGCAGGCGGCCGACCTCGATGCGGCCATCGCGGTCGCGGCCGAGGAGGCGCAGGCCTACGCCGAGGACACCGAGAGCGAGTACGCGGGCCTCGCGCAGGCCTACGAGCTGTTCGACGAGCCCGGGAGCGGCGCCGAGATCTTCTCGCTGATGCGCGACAGCACGCTGGACGCCGACGCCTACCTGGATCGCTTCTTCGACACCGGTGCCGAGCGCCGGCGGCGCAGCTAGCTGCGTCGGCGCCCTTCTGCTCAGTGCTGGTCGGCGTCCCACACTCGATGGCGCAGCGCAAACCATCGTGTAGGTTCGGATCTGACGTGCCTCTGCTCGACACAGCGATGGTCGTATGCGATCTCGACGGCACGTTGTTGCGCTCCGATGCATCGCTCAGCCCGTTTGCTCGCGACGGCCTCAACCGGCTGATCGACGAGGGGATGCATCTGACGGTGGCCAGCGCCCGCAGCGTCCACGCCATGCGCGCGCTGCTGGACGGCGTGCGCATGAGGCTTCCGGTGATCGAGCTCAACGGCGCGCTGATCACCGAGATCGGCACGGGCGATCACGTCGTCGTACGGGCGCTGGAGTCCAGCGCCGCGTTCGCGGCGCTGTCCGTCCTCGACGCGCACGGAGCCGGACCGGTGCTGACCACGTGGGACGGCCGGCGAGACCGCGTGCACTTCACCACGACCACCAATGCCGCGAGCGAGTGGTTCGTCGCGGAGAAGCGTGCGTACGGCGACCCCCGCCTGGTGCTGACCGAGGATCTCGCCGCGGCCGTCGAGCACGAAGAGGTCGTGCTGGTGACCGGGTTCGTCGCCGACGCCGTCGCCGACGCCGTTCTCGCCCACTTGGTCGCCGACGTCGGCGACGTGGCGACGGTGACGTCCGCCCGCCACATCTACCGCACAGGTTGGACGGAGATCCAGATCCAACATGCGGATGCCGACAAGGGACAGGCCGTGACCGACCTGCTCGAGCTCACCGGCATGCAAAGCACCAAAGTGCTGGCCTGCGGAGACCACCTCAACGATCTGCCGATGTTCGCGGTAGCTCACGAGACCATCGTCCCCGCCAACGCGCATCAGGCGGCCATCGCGGCCGCCACCACGCTTGTGGCCTCAAACGACGACGACGGCGTCGTCCGCTGGCTCCTGGAACGCGCGCACTTGCGGTAAAGGGGCGCTCGTTTGTCCTTGAGGGCATCGACGACACCGGCAAGACCACGCCGCTCAACCCACTTGCTACCGCGCTCGGCCGGCGGTTCGCCGCCGTGCTGCTACGCAAACGCTCCCCGCGCGACGACGGCGAGAGCCTGACCGACCACGACTCCGAGGCCTGGACCCGCGAAGCCCCGATCGTCCGAACCACGGTCCCGAGCCCACCCGCCTCCTGACCCTCCGCCAACGAAGTCGGTAACGCTCGCTTCTCGCCCATGCGGCCGTCGCGACCGCGACCGGCTCACATCAGGGCCCCTGAATCGCCGGCAATCCTCCGCGAAGCAGTCACACATCCGGGATATGGGCACCGGTGCCGAAACGGAGCGCGATTTCACCGTCCGGCCGACCATCCCCGGAACACGAAACCCCCGCTCACGCAGGGGTTCCATTACCGAGTGGAGCTAGGGGACTCGAACCCCGACCTCCTGGGTGGGGTGCAGAAGAGCTGCGCCAAAAAAAGGATGCAACTTTGCAGGGAATGTCTAGTCGCTTCGAATGCCGGCACCGCCGCCGGAAGACGTGAAGTACGTCGGAATCAGCCGAGCATTCGATGAGCGGTGCAGCAAGCACCCCGTGGAACGGCGACCGAGCATCCGCAGGCTCAACCTGCCCCCGCTGGTGTTCCAGGAGGCACGGTCGGTCGAGGAGGCGCTGATCGCCCACTTCGGCACGACGGGTGAGCTGCCCAACAACCGCTTCGGCTCGCGTGGGCAGTTGGACAACATCGTCCACTCGATCGACCCGGATCGTCCCAGCTACTGTGTTCGGCTCGTGCTCGGTCAGATGATGCTCCTGGAGAACGGTTATGGCAGCTACGCCGCCGCCCACTACACCCGGAGCAAGGTGTGCGCTGGCGTCGGGGGTCCGCGATGAGCCCGCTACGCAAGCTCCGCGGCCGCCCGGCCGACGTCGGCCTGTACGAGGCGATCGGATCCTTGGACGGGATGACCCCCGGCCGACGGGTCGTGAAGGATCTGGAGGTCAAGCAGCTCGATGGTCGTGAGACGGCGGAGGGGCTCAGGCCGTTGGCAACGTTCGGCGACCTCGAGGTTTTGAGGCTCACCGACGTGCGCGACGCCGATCTGGCGCCGTTGGCCGAGTTGCATCCGGAGGTCCTCCGGCTCGAGCGTGTCCGAGGCGTGGACTTCGGCGTCCTGGGGAGGTTGCACCCTGGACTGCGGGCGCTGGACCTAGTCCTCGACGCCCCCCGCGACTGCGTGGTTCCGGCTCACCTGACGCTGCCCCCATCGCTCGAGATGCTCTTCATCTCCGGTCCGGGATCTGAGGACGACGACGGGCTGGTGGCGGCGCTCCTCGCCGCGATCGACTGGGCGGCGCTGTCCAGGCTCCCGGCGCTCGACGTGCGCGCAGACGGGATCGACGGCACAGCGATCGAGGCCGACCTCGGGTTCCTGCGCCTGCTGACAGAGCTCGAAAACCTGCAAATCACCGGTGTGATCCACGTCGGGCCCGGGCCGTCGCCGCTCGAGCCGCCGTTCAAAGGTCTCTCGCGCAAGCTGAAGCGGGTGATCGTCGGGGCCGCCGATCCGGAGGCGGCGCAGGCCGCGATGAAGCGCCACCTGGGACTTCCCGGTGAGCATCCGCCGATCGTCGCGCGGGAGCTGCGCACCGAGCCGGCTGACGTTGTGCCGCCCTGGACCATCGCCGCACCGGCACAGGACGACGGCACATGGACCACCTACGGGAGCCTGGTGGCGCACTTCGACCAGAGCACGGAGTACGACGCGTTGAACGCGGCGCGCCGCCGATTGCGTGCCGCCGATGCGGCGCTGCTATCCCGCTTGGACTTCGACCCGGAGGCCGGCGGCACCACGATCCTCGCCTCCAGCCGCGAGGATCTGCTCGCCGCCCTGACCACGCTCGGCATCGAGCCAAGCCAATAGCCCGTCGCCCACGTCTGCCTCGATCGAGCGGTCAAGGGGAACGGTGAGCAGCACGCGCACGAGACAGGGCCAACACCCGCCTGGTTCCGGGCGGAGGAACTGACGATCCGCAAAGCGCCTCGGCGGAAGTTGCACAACGCGAAGAGCACGCGACCAGCTACGGACGCCCGTCGTCCAGCCCACCAAACGGGCTCGGAATAGGGCGCCGATCTCCTAGGGCTCCGTATCCGCGCGTTATCGCGCACGGGCCATGGCTGACAGCGAACTCAACAGCACCTGTTGCTCCGTAGCCAGGCTCGAGTGCTGCAGACCTTGCAGGCCAAGCCCGACCAGACCACCAACGAGATCGCCGACGCCATCGGCGTGTCCCGCTCGACCGCCAGCAAGCAGCTCAACGCGCTCAAGCGCGACAACAAGGTCACCAGCACCCCCGGTCCGCGCGAAGGCGGCCGCCGCGCCCCCGACCGCTGGTCTCAGTCCACTACCGACCGCCTACGCCCCGGCCAGCTGGACCCCCTCGTCCTCGACTACGTCACCAAGCAGAAGGACCCCGTAGGCCCCGTAGGCCCCGTCGCCGTCGCCGTCGCCGTCGCCGTCGCCGTCGCCGTCGCCCGCGCCCTCGGCCGCGCCTCCGGCGCCGTAGCCAACTGCATGGCCCGCCTGACCAAGGCCCGCGCCCTCAAGCAGACCGACGACAAGCCCAAAGCGCCACAAGAAGGCCTAGGCGTTGACCCCGACGTATGCGCGTGCTGGTGGTCAAGACGCCGGCACGCACTCGCCGTCCCACAATCACATGTAGAAGGCGTAGCGTGAACCGACGGCGCCGTTAACAGGAACGTGACGCAAGATTGACCCGATCCGTCGAGCAGCCCCGATGGTGATGGGGTCATTTGCGGGAGCTTTATTCGGCCTCGTCCGAGCTTTTGGTCTCGGAATGCCGGCGATCAGCGGCGATTCCGGGGATCCAGGCACTGGCGGCGTTCTCGTGCCTGGGCTGAGGGGACACGTTTGCTGTGTCGCAGCTGGTCGTCGGTCCCTCCGCGGCGACGTTTGTCGGGTGCGCCCGGCGGCATCACGACGACCAAGGCGAACGGGCCCTCGTGGTCCACGACCTGGCTCCGTCGAGTGGTCAACGATCTCGGCCAAGACCGACCTGGGCCATCCGCCCATCGGTCCCCGGGCGTCCGAGACGTCTCGCGGTCCCGCGTTTGCGTCGTTCCGGGAGCCGGTGAAGGCGACTTGTAGCGTTCGCCTGGTCGCCGTCGGCGGCTCAGGGCCGGATGATCGCCAGCGTCGCGAGCATCGTCGCGAGGTGCTTGGACGGTCGCCGACGGCGAAGGCGTCGCCCTGGCAGACGGTGAGCGTGCGTCCGGGCGCGGATGACGCGGCCGCGGGCGCGGATGCCGCCGGTGCCGGGCGCGGGGGAGAGGAGGTTGACCTTCAGCTCGGCGGTCAGGATCTCGCATCCGGTCGGCGCGGCGGACGGCGCCGCATGGCCGCAGGCGGAGCCGACGACTGCGATCAGCGCGCCTGCGTGGATGTAGCCGTGCTGCTGGGGTCAGCGCGTCGTCGCCGGGCAGCCGGATCGCGCCGCCGCCGTGGGTGACCTTGTCGAGCGCGGCGCCGAGCGTGTCCATGACCTTCTGGCGGCCGAAGCTCTCCCGGACGCGGGCCTCGAAGGTCTCGGTCGTCGCGGGTCTACTTCGCGGCCTTCACGGGCGGCGGTGCGCAGCTGGCCGCGGGCTGGAAGGCGGTGCTGACCCAGCGGGATCCGGGCGTGCCGCCGGCCATCAGGTCGAGCAGCAGATCGGCGGCGACCTCGCCGACGCGGCGCGGCTGCCGGGTCACGAGCGCCATCGGGGGCTCGAGGTAGGACAGCAGCGGCAGGCCTTCGACGGCGACCATGGAGAAGTCGCCGGGGATCCGCGCTCCGAGCTCGCGGGCGGCGGCCAGCACGCCGGGGAAGATCTGGCCCGACCCCGAGATGATCGCCGTGGCGGGCGGCTCCGCGGTGAGCAGCTCGCGGGTGGCGGCGGCGCCGTGCGCTTCGGAGAACGGGCCCGCCTTGACGGTCAGCGCGACGCCGTGGGCCGAGCAGACCTCCTGCGCGGCGGCCGCCGCCTCGGCGCTGGGACGGAAGTTGTGCGGTGGGACGATCAGGCCGATGTGGCGGTGGCCCAGGCCGATCAGGTGGCGGACGGCCTCGCCGACCCCCGCGCGCTGATCGATCATCACCTGGCTGGCCGAGACGCCCGCGGGCAGGTCGCGGTCGATGACGACGATCGGCACACGCAGGCGCGAGAGGGCGGCCGCGGTCTCGGGGTCGCTCACGTCGGACGGCGAGACGATGAAGCCGTCGACCCGGCGCTGGTCGAGCAGGCGGATCTGGCTGACCTCGAACTCCGGGACGCCCTGGGAGTTGGACAACAACATGGAGTAGCCGTGGCGCTGCAGCACGAGCTCGGCGGTCAGCGCGATCTCGGACCAGAGGCTGCTCGTGATGTCCCGGACCACGATGCCGACCGTGTGCGTCTGGCCGTCGCGGATGCCCTCCCACAACAGGTTCTGCTCGTAGCCGAGCTGCTCGGCGGCGGCCTGCACGCGCCGCCGCATGGCGTCGCTGACGTCCGGGTGTCCGTTGAGCGCCCGCGAGGCGGACGAGAGCGCGACGCCGGCCGTCGCCGCGACCTCACGCAGGCTGGCCCGCCCGCCCGCCCGCTTGCCTCGCACTCCTTCGTCGCCTGGGGTTCCCATTTGAGCCGAGCATAACGAACACAGTTCCAGCTACCGAACTTCCCTTGACGTTGGACAGCTCGGTACGTAGGGTCCTGCTCTAGGAACTATGTTCCGGGACTAAGTTTGAACGTTCTGTCGCATACGAACCAATGCGGCGGCCACAGGGAGAGGAACCAGCGTGGACAAGCTGATCATCACGGTCACCGTCGACTCGTCGATGTCGTATCCGGGCAACAGGCTGATGCCGCCGATCGAGGACACCGCGGCGGTCGCGCAGCACTACATCGACGCCGTCCGGGCGGGCGCGAGCATCTGCCACCACCACGGCGTGCACCACCTCGAGACCGAGATGCAGCCGGACGGCAAACGCCTCTCGCGCATCGACCACGACGGTTGGCGGGACCTGACCGAGCGCATCCGCGCGACCGGCGACGACCCGCTGATCCAGTTCGGGATCGCCTCGGCGCGGCTGCCCGAGAAGGTCAAGCTCATGGAGCTGAAGCCGGACATGATGTCCTACGCCTTCAACGTCCACGACGAGTTCTTCCAGCCCGACCCGGCCTACCCGGCGGTCGAGATGTACGCCATCCATCCGCGCGACGAGCTGGAGGAGTTCACGCGCGCGGCGCTCGACCACGGCGTCAAGACCGAGGTCGAGTGCTTCTACACCGGCGCCTTCTGGAACCTGGAGTACATCCGCGAGCGCAGCCTCTTGGAGAACCCGGTCTGGGCCACGCTGTTCCTCGGATGGAAGGGCGGCGCGTGGACCCCGCCGACCCACGACGCCTTGTTGTACATGGTCCGCCACCTCCCCGAGAACGTGAACTGGAACCTCTCGGTCATGGACCCGGCGCACTGGAAGCTGCTGCCGCTGGCCATCGCCATGGGCGGCCACGTCCGCGTCGGCTGGGAGGACTACCCGTACCTGCCCGACGGCAGCCTGGCGCAGAGCAACGCCGAGCTGGTGCAGGTCGCCGTCGACGTCGCCCGCAGCGTCGGGCGCGAGATCGCGACCCCGGAAGAGGCTCGCGCGATCGCCGGCATCACGCGGTGAGCGCCACCGACGCCCCCACCGGCGAGCAGCTGCTCTCCGTCTACCGCACGATGCTCGTGAGCCGCGCGTTCGACGAGGAGTGCATGCGCCGCTTGGACCGCGGCGAGGTGGTTCCGCACTTCCACTCGGGCGTCGGGCAGGAGGCCTTGATGGTCGCCTCCGTCGCCCCGCTGCGGCCCGAGGACCAGATCATCTACACCCATCGCGGCTACGGCCACCTGCTGGCCAAGGGCGTCTCGGTCCTGGAGATCGCCCTCGACACCTACAACAAGACCGGCGGGACGACCGAAGGGCTGGGTGGGCTGATGCACGTCAACCGCCCGGACCTCGGGATCCCCGGCCGGGAGGGCGTGTTCGGCACGCGCTTCGGCGTCGCCGCCGGGCTGGCACTGGCCGAGCAGCTGCGTGGCACGGACGGTGTCTGCGTCTGCTTCTACGGCGAGGCGGCCGGCGCGCGCGGCCCGCTCTACGAGGCGCTCAACATGAGCAAGCTGTGGGAGCTGCCGGTCGTCTTCGTCGCCGAGAACAACGGCTGGTCGTTCACGTCGCGGACCGAATGGCTCTACCCCACGCGGCGGATGAGCGACGCCTGGACCGGCTTCGTCGACGTCGAGGTCGTCGACGGCAACGACCCCGAGGCGGTCTGGTCGGCGGTCACGAGCAGCGTCGAGCGGGTGCGCGCGCAGGGCGGCCCGGCCGTGGTCGAGGGCATGACCTATCGGTTGGACCCGCACATCTGGTGGGACGACGCGAGCTACCAGCCCGACGCGGAGATCGCGGCGTGGCGCGAGCGCGACCCCGTGCCCGCGACGCGCCGGCGCCTGACGGAGCTGGGCTTCGCGAGCGACCTGCTCGACGACCTCGAGACGTCCGCCCGCGCGGAGGTCGCCGACGCGTTCGAGCGCGCCGACGCCGCGCCGGAGGCCACCTGGGACACGGCCCGTGAACGGGGGATGGTGTGACCGAGCTGACGCAGACCGGTGCAGCGGTGAGCACGATGAAGGCGGCGCTGACCGAGGTGCTCGGACAGGAGCTCGCGCGGTCGTCCGACGTGCTCGTGCTCGGGGAGACCATCCGCGACGGCGGTGCCGCCGGCGTCGCGGCCGGGCTGTTCGAGCGCTTCGGCTCGCGGCAGGTGATCGAGACGCCGGTGTCCGAGAACGCGATCTTCGGGGCGGTCCTCGGCCTCGCGCTGTCGGGGTTCACGCCGATCGTGGAGATCTACTCGGCCGACTTCCTGCTGGCGGTGGCCAACGAGGTGGTCAACGACATTCCGAAGTGGCGCCAGCAGCAGGGCCGCGGCGGCGCGCTGCCGATCGTGATCCGCGGGTGCATGGGCGCCAACGGCGGCCTGGGCCCGGAGCACTCGCAGGCGATGGAGCCCTACCTGCACCACACGCCCGGCCTGACCGTCGTGACGCCCGGCACGCCCGCGGACGCCGCCGGGCTGCTGCGCAGCGCGATCGCCTCGCCGGACCCGGTGGTCTTCCTCGAGCACCGGCGGCTCTACGACGTCGCCGGGCCGGTCCCGACCGACCCGGGCCACCGCGTGCCGCTCGGCCGCGCCGAGCTCGTGGCCGAGGGGGACGACCTGACGGTCGTCGCCTGGGGCTGGATGCGCACCGAGGCCGTCCTCGCGGTCGAGGCGCTCGCGCGCGAGGACATCACCGCCGACCTGATCGACCCGCGCACGATCAGCCCGATCGACTGGGACCCGATCCTCGCGTCGGTCGAGCGGACGGGACGGCTGCTGGTCGCCGAGGAGACGCCGATCACCGGCAGCGTCGGGGCCGAGATCGTCGCGCGCGTCGTCGAGCGGTCGAGTCGTCCGGTGCAGGTGGCGCGCGTGGCGATGCCCGACGCGATCCACCCCTACTCCGCGGCGATGGAGCGCGAGCTCCTGCCGACCGCGGAGGACGTCGCGCGGGCGGCGCGGCAACTGGTCACGCGGCGGTGGGAGGCCGCCGCGACGAAGGCTGGGCAGGAAACCAACGAAGGAGGAAGTGCGTGTTGAGTGGGAAGCGTGGTGGCGATCTCGATCGCCGGCAGTTCCTGCAGGTCGCCGGGGCCGGCGCTCTGGGCCTCGGCCTGTTCGGCGCCGTTGGATGTGGCGACTCCGGCAGCGAGGCCGCGTCGGGCGGTGGCGGTGGCGGGTCCTACAAGGGCGAGATCTCGGCGAGCCTGTACAAGGAGGTGCCCGACAACGTCGTCTTCATGGTGGCGTTGAAGCAGGGGTACTTCAAGGACAGCTCGCTGAACCTCGACCCGGTGTCCTACAAGCGCGGCTCGGACGCCATCCGCGGCGTCGCGAAGTCGGGCATGGGCTCGTCCTCGGCGCTGTCGGGCATCCTCGCCTACGCCGAGGGGCTGACCGACCTGAGGATCGTGGGCACCAACCTGGCCGCCACGACCAACGTGTTCCTCACGCCGGCCAAGTCGTCGATCAGGACGCCGGCCGACCTGAAGGGCAAGAAGCTGGGCGTGAGCGCGCCGACCACGTCGGTCCAGCTCACCGCGCTGGCCATGCTGGAGAGCGTCGGGCTGACCGACAAGGACGTCAAGCTCATCGACGTCAAGGGCGGGCCGGAGTCGATCGTCGCGATGCAGAACGGCCTCGTCGACGCGGGCTGGTCGTCGCCGCCGATGTCGGTGGAGCTGGTCCAGAAGGGCGAGTTCCGGCTGCTCTACGAGGGCGCGTCGCACCCGCCGCAGCTGGTCAACACCGCGCTGTTCTCCACCAAGTCGATGCTCGATCGCAACGGCGACGCGGTCAAGCGCTGGATCGAGGCCATCGCCAAGGCCCACGCCTTCCTGAAGGCGGACCCCGCCGCGGCGGGCCGCATCTACGCGGGCGTGACCGGCGTGGACGAGGCGGTCGCGACGGCGACGATCGAGCGCTACGCGCCGCAGTTCAAGATCGGCGTGGACCGCGCGCTGTTCGACTCGCAGATCGCGGCGGCCAAGCAGCTCGGCACGCTGACCAAGGAGGTCCGCTACGAGGACCTCGTCTTCGACGAGTACGCGCGGGCGGCCGGCAGTGCCTGAAGGCGGCGTCAGCTTCGAGAACGTGGGGATGACGTTCCGGGCGAAGGGGTTGGTGACCGAGGCGATCGCCTCGGTCACCGGCACCATCGACAAGGGGCGGTTCGTCTCCGTCATCGGACCCAGCGGCTGCGGCAAGAGCACGCTGCTGGACCTGGTGTGCGGTCTTCAGCGGCCGTCGTCGGGCCGGATCGTCATCGACGGCGACCCGGTCACCGGCCCGCGCACCGACACCGCGATGGTGTTCCAGGAGGACTCGACGCTGCCGTGGCGCACCGTGCGCGAGAACGTGGAGTTCGGCCTGGAGGTCGCGGGGGTCGGCAAGGCCGAGCGCGCGGAGCGCGCGCGGGAGATGCTCGAGGTCGTCGGCCTGGCGGAGTTCGCCGACCACCGCCCGCGCCAGCTGTCGGGCGGGATGAAGCAACGCGTCGCGATCGCCCGGGCGCTGGTCACCGACCCGGGGATCCTGTTGATGGACGAGCCGTTCGGCGCGCTCGACCAGCAGACCCGGCTGCTGGTCGGCGCGGAGCTGACGCGGATCTGGGAGCGCACCCACAAGCGGGTGATGTTCGTCACGCACGACATCCAGGAGGCGGTGCTCCTGTCCGACGAGGTCTGGGTCATGTCCCGGCGGCCGTCGGTGATCAAGGCGGTCCGGCAGATCGACCTGCCTCGCCCGCGGCCCGCCGAGATCATCGGCGACCCACGGTTCCACGCCTACACCGACGACCTGTGGGAGCTGCTGCGCGTCGAGGTCGGGCCCGCGGCGGAGGAGTCCGCCGCATGACTGGCGCCCGGACCTCGATGGAGCTGCACGAGCTCGCCGTCACCCGCTGGGGGCTGAGGGCGCTGGCGGTCGTCGCGCTGCTCGGGCTCGCGTTCGCCGTGACCGCGGACGGGACCGTGTCGCCGCTCATCCTCCCGTCGCCCGACGTCATCTGGGACGCGCTCTGGGAGCGGATCGGGACCGCCGAGTTCCGCGCGGACCTGTGGCGGACGCTGCGGGAGATCGCCGCGTCGTCGGCGATCGGCGTGGTCGCCGGTGTGGCGGTCGGGATCGCCTCGTGGCGCTTCCCGCGCTTCGGCGCGGTGCTGGAGCCCTACCTGGCGGCGCTCTACGCGATGCCGACGATCGCGTTCTACCCCATCTTGCTCGCGGTGATGGGGCTGGGCTCCGGCCCGATCATCCTGATCGCGGCGGTGATGGTCTTCGTGCCGGTCGTCCTCAACACGGTGATCGGCCTGCGCGGCATCCGACCCGTCCTGATCAAGATGGGGCGGTCGGTCAACTGCTCGTCGCGGCAGCTGTTCTTCAAGGTGCTGCTGCCCGCCTCGGCGCCGCTGGTGTTCCCCGGCATCCGGCTCGGCGTCATGTACGGCGTCACGAGCACGATCGCGACGGAGTTCATCCTGGCCGACCAGGGGCTCGGCTACCGGATCAACCACGACTACGACAACTTCGTGATCCCGCGCATGTGGGCGGGGATCGTGATCGTCGTCCTGCTGGCCATGGCCATCATGTCGGCGCTGTCGCTCGTCGAGCGGCGGATCAGGAGCGACCTCGCATGAGCGCGCGCGTGGCGACGTTCTCGGCCCGCCGCACCGCGGTCGCCAAGGAGAAGCCGCGTAGGGACATGGCCGTCCTGGCCGGCCGCTGCGCGGTGCCCTTGGTGTGCCTCGCGTTGTGGAGCGTGTTCGCGCAGACCTCGACGCTCGTGCCGAGCGTGCCCGACACCGCGAGCGCGCTGTGGGAGGCGTTCTCCTCGGGGTCGGTCTTCGGCCCGTTGCTGGACTCGCTGAAGGCGGTCCTCGGCGGCTTCGCCATCGCCGCGGTCGTCGGGGTCCTGGTCGGCGTCGGGCTGGGACGGTCGCGGCTGCTCGGCCTCGCGTTCGAGCCGCTGGTCACGGCGATGTTCGCGACGCCGCGGATCATCCTCTACCCGGTGATGCTGGCGATCTTCGGCGTCGGCCTCCCGGCCAAGCTGTGGCTCGCCGTGCTGAGCGCGGTGTTCCCCATCATCTTGAACACCGCCGCGGGCATCCGCGACGTCAGCCCGACGTTCGTCAAGCTCGCCGCGGCCACGAGCTGCTCGCGGCGCCAGACCCTGCAGAAGATCTACCTGCCCGCGGCCGCCCCGGCGATCATGGTCGGGATCCGCGTCGGGTTCAGCATCTCCTTCGTCACCGTGACGATCGCGGAGATGTACGCGGCCAAGACGGGCCTCGGCCAGCTCGTGCAGACGGCCTATGCGTTCCAGCGCTACGACGAGCTGTTCGCGATGGTCGCGCTCATCACGCTGATCGCCCTCGCCGGCAACTTCGCGCTCTGGGCGGCCGAGCGCCGCGTCCGCGAGTCGATGACATGAACAACGCAGAACAGGAGGTGGAGGCGTGACGCACCACAACGGTGCAACAGCCCCGGTCGTGGAGATGGAGACGCTGGCGGCACCGCGGCTCGCGGTGCTCCGCATGCCCGTCCCGCTGGACGGTCGGGTCACCGCCGTCCCGGCGGACGGGGCGGGGGAGAGCGCGTTCAACACGTACTTGCTCACCGAGGGCGACGACGCGCTGCTCGTCGACACCGGCTTCCCGGCGTACGAGCAGGCGATGGTCTCGCAGCTGCGGCCGCTGGTGCGCGAGGGGCGCCGGCTCTCCGTGTTCCCGCTGCGCCTCGGCGAGTTCGACTCCTCGTCCAACGCGCTGGCGATCGCCTCCGCCTTCCGCGTGGAGAAGGTGTACGGGATCCAGGACAACGGCCTGCGCTGGATCAGCTTCGGGCGACCGCTGCCCGCGGGCCTGGACTACGAGAAGATCGGCCAGACCGGCACGATCCGCCTGGGGCGTCCGCCGACCCGCACGGTCACGGTGCTGGCGCCCTTGCTGCGCCTGCTGCAGACGCACTGGCTGTTCGACGAGGCGACGGGGACGCTGTTCACGTCCGACAGCTTCGGCTACGCCAAACGGGCGGTCGCGGGCGCGGGGCCGTGGGTCCTCCGCCCCGGCGACGCCGACGCCACCACCGTCGCCCACGTCCGGAGATGGATGCTGTCGATGCGCTACTGGTGGCTGTCGGGGGCACGGACCGACGCGCTGCGCGCCGACCTCGCCGAGATCTTCGAGCGGTTCGCGGTCCGACGGATCGCGCCCGCCTACGGGTGCGTCCTGGAGGGCGCGGAGGTCGTCGCCCGCCACGTCGACCTGGTCGATCGCGCGCTCGCGGCCCTGGGCAGCGAGCAGCCGCGCGTGGAGCAGGCGGCATGACGGTCAACCCGCTTCCGCGCCGTCTCGCCGACGGCGTCTACTGGCTCGGCGCCTGCTACGAGCATCCGCGCGGCGACGGCGAGCTCCTGCACAGCTACAACTCGGCCTACCTGGTGGCCGGCGAGCGCGCCAGCATGCTGATCGAGGCCGGCTTCCCCGGCGACGTGGCCGAGGTCGAGGCGCAGGTCGACGGGCTGCTGGCCGAGGGGCTGGCGCCGCTGAAGCACCTGTTCGTCACGCACCAGGAGACGCCGCACGCCGCCGGCTCGGCGCGCTTCTTGGAGCGCTATCCCGACCTGCGGCTGTGCGGCGACACGCGCGACTTCCATCTCGTCTTCCCCGAGCACGCCGACCGTGTGGATCGGCTGCGGATCGGCGACGCGATCGACCTCGGCGGCACGCGCGTCGAGGCCGTCGGAGCGGTCATCCGCGATCTGGAGTCGACCCTCTGGGCCTTCGACGAGCGCTCGCGCACGCTGTTCCCCGGGGACGGGTTCGCCTACGGCCACGTGCACGCCGACGGCCACTGCGGCCACCTGGCGGAGGAAGCCGAGGACCTGCCGCTGCCGGACATGGCGGCGATGTTCGCCGCCTACGCGCTGCACTGGACGCGCTTCCAGGACATGGAGCCGTTCGTGTCCGCGCTGGCGGAGCAGATCGCGAGGCTCGGCGTGCGCCGGATCGCCTCGACCCATGGCCTGCCCATCGGCGACGTGGCGGCCACCGCGCCGCTCGTCTACGAGGGTCTGCGCAGCGGGAGCGCCGGCACGGCAGAGGTGCTCAAGGATGTTCGTTGATCAACAACAAGAAGGTGATGTCATGAAGAAGGAGCTGATCGCGGCTCCGAGCGTCGCCGCCGGCCTCGGCGGGCGCATTTGGAGTCCAGGGCTGAAGGTCGGGCCGTGGCTCTTCCTCTCGGGGTGCGCGCCGTACGACACCGAGAAGCAGCAGACGATCGGTCGCGGACCGGGGACCGGGACGACGCCCGGCAAGATCGACGCCGAGGCGCAGTGGCGTCAGGCCCTGAACAACATCGAGGACCTGGTCAAGGCCGCGGGCGGGACGATGTCGGACGTCGTGATGGCCAACGTCTTCGTCTCCGACATCCACTTCTACCACGAGTACCAGTGGATCCGCCAGGAGTACTTCGACGAGCCCTACCCGGTATCGACCGTCGTCGAGGTGGCCAACCTCGTCCACCCCGACTGGGTCGTCGAGATCGAGGCCATTGCCTACATCGAGGGCAACGAGGGCTGATCCGGCCATGCGCCGCCCCGACGACGGGACGGAGCGCCCGCCCCAGCGAGCCGACCAGCCGACACGGTGGCGGCTTCGCTGGCTGCGTGGCCTGCTCGCGCAATGCGGCGTGATCGACGCCACCGCGCAGCAGGTCTTCGTCGGCGACGAGCGAGCCTGCTCGGACGCCGACGAGCGCCGCCGCCCGATGCCCTGAGCGGGCGCCGGGCGGCGCGCTAGATCGCGGCGCCCGGGTTGAGGATGCCGCGCGGGTCGAACACCGCGCGGATCCCCTGGTGGAGGCGCGCGGCGTCGCCCAGCTGACGGGCGGCCGCCGCGCGCTTGAGCTTGCCGACGCCGTGCTCGCCGGTGACCGTGCCGCCCAGGTCGAGCGCGAGGTTCATGATGTCCTCGAACGCGCGGGCGGCCCGGTGGGCGTGGTCGGGGTCGTGGTGGTCGTAGACGATCGTGGGGTGCAGGTTGCCGTCGCCCGCGTGGCCGAACGTGCCGACGACGACCGCGTGGCGGGCAGCGATGGCGGCGATGCCGTCCAGCAGCGTGGCGAGGCGATCGACCGGCACGCCGACGTCGTCCAGCAGCGTCGCGCCCTGGCGCTCCAGCGCCGGGTAGGCGAGGGTCCGGGCGGCCAGGAGCATGCGGCCCTCGGCCTCCTCGTCGGAGGTGACGACCAGCGCGGCGCCGTGGGCCTCGCAGAGCTCGGCGAGCGCGTCGGCGGCGGCAAGGCCCTCGTCGGCACGGGCGAAGAGCATCGCGCCGGCGTCGCGGTCGAGGTCCATGGGCTCGAGGTCCTCTACGGCGTTGATCGAGGCACGGTCCATGATCTCCAGCAGCGACGGCACGTGACGGCGCATGATCGCCGCGACCGCGCGCCCGGCGGCGGCGAGGTCGGGGAACGACGCGGCCAGCGTCGCGGCGCCGGTGACCCGCGGAACCAGTCGCAGCGTCGCCTCGGTGACGACGGCCAAGGTGCCCTCGGAGCCGACCAGCAGCGAGGCGAGGTCGTAGCCGACGACGTCCTTGCGGGTGCGGCCACCGAGCCGGACGACCTCGCCGCCGGGCAGCACGGCCTCCAGGCCCAGGACGAAGTCGCGCGTGACGCCGTGCTTGACGCAGCACAGGCCACCGGCGTTGGTGGCGACGTTGCCGCCGATCGTCGAGAACGCGGCGCTGGCCGGATCCGGCGGGTACCACAGGTCGTGCTCGGCGGCGGCCGACTTGATGTCGTTGTTGATCGCGCCGGGCTGAGCGACGGCCAGCAGCGCGGCATCGTCGACGTGGATCCCGGTCATGCGGTCCAGCGCGAGGATCCAGCTGCCGTCGACGGCATTGGCGCCGCCGGACAGGCCGGAGCCGGCGCCGCGCGGGACGACCGGGACGCCGTGCTCGTGGGCGACGCGCAGGACGCGCTGCACGTCGGCGCGCGCGTGAGCCCGGATCAGCGCGCTGGGCATCCCGGGGTCCAGGAAGGCGATGGCCGCCTGGTCGCGGCGGTGCGCCTCCAGGACGTCGGGATCGGTGGTGACGTCGATGGCGTCGCCGAGCTGCCCGAGCGCGCTCATGAGCGGATCGCGGCCTGGGCGGCGGCCAGCCGGGCGACGGGGACGCGGAAGGGGGAGCAGGACACGTAGTCGATTCCGTTGTGATGGAAGAAGTCGATGGAGTCGGGGTCGCCGCCGTGCTCGCCGCAGACGCCGAGCTTCAGGGCGGGCTTGGTGGTCCGGCCGAGCCACGCGCCCATGCGCACGAGCTGGCCGACGCCGGGCGCGTCGAGGGTCTCGAACGGCGAGCGATCCAAGACCTTCATGTCGATGTAGCGGCCGAGGACGCGGCTCTCGATGTCGTCGCGCGAGAACCCCAGGGCGGTCTGGGTGAGGTCGTTGGTGCCGAACGAGAAGAAGTCCGCCTCGGCGGCGATCGCGTCGGCCTGCAGGCAGGCGCGCGGCAGCTCGATCATCGTGCCGATGGCGTACCGCTCGCCGCGGTGCAGGCCGTGCTCGTCCATGACCTGTTCGACGAGCGCGCGCAGCAGCTCCAGCTCGCGCTCGTAGACGACCAAGGGGATCATGATCTCGACGTCGGGCCACTCCCTCCAGGTCTCGTGGTGGGAGAGCATCGCGCCGGCGATCGCGCGGGCCTGCATGGCGTACAGCTCGGGATGCAGGAGCCCGAGGCGCGCGCCGCGGGTTCCGAGCATCGGGTTGGCCTCCTGCAGCGCGGCGGCGCGGTCGCGGGCCGGGCCCGGCGGCATCGTCGCCGGATCGGGGAGGAACTCGTGCAGCGGCGGATCGAGCAGGCGGATCGTCACCGGCAGCCCGTCCATGGCGGCGAAGATGCCCTCGAAGTCGCCCTGCTGCAAGGGCAGCAGCGCGCCGAGGCAGCGGCGGCGCTCCTCGTCGTCCTCGGCGAGGATCACCTCCACCATCTTCTCGTGGCGGTCCTCGCCGAAGAACATGTGCTCGGTCCGGCACAGGCCGATGCCCTGCGCGCCCAGCTCGCGTGCCTTGGCGGCGTCGGCGGGCGTGTCGGCGTTGGCGCGGACGTCGAGCGTGCGCAGCTCGTCGGCCCAGCCCAGGACCGTGAGCAGGTCCTCGCTCGGCTCGGGCTCGGCCAGCGGGACGTCGGCGGTGGTGACCGCGCCGGTGGTGCCGTCGATGGCGATGAGGTCGCCCTCGTCGAGGGTGGCGTCGCCGACGCGGACGGTGCGAGCGGCGAGGTCGATCTCCAGCGCGGCGGCGCCGGTGACGGCGGGAACGCCCATGCCGCGGGCGACGAGCGCGGCATGGGACGCCTTGCCGCCCTCGGCGGTCAGGACGCCCTTGGCCGCGTGGAAGCCCGCGACGTCGTCGGCCTCGGTGAACGGGCGGACCAAGACCACGTCCTTGCCTTCGGCGGCCGCGGCCACCGCGTCGGCCGCGTGGAAGACGATGGCGCCCTTGGCCGCGCCGGGTGACGCCGCCACTCCGCGCGCGAGCACGTCGTACGTCGCGTCGGGGTCGAAGGTCGGGTGTAGCAGGGCATCGAGCTTCTCGGCGTCGATGGTCATCAGCGCCTGCGGCTTGTCCAACAACCCTTCGTTCACCGCGTCGACCACGAAGCGCACCGCCGCCTGCGCGGGGCGCTTGGCGTTGCGGGTCTGCAACATGTAAAGCTTGCCCTCTTCGACCGTGAACTCGGTGTCCTGCATGTCGCCGTAGTGGCGTTCCAGCGTGCGCAAGATGTCCATCAACTGCGCGTGGACGCGGGGCTGCCACGTCCTCAGCTCGTAGAGGTCGCGTGGCGTGCGGACGCCGGAGACGACGTCCTCGCCCTGGGCGTTGACCAGGAAGTCGCCGGACGGCTCGGGTGCGCCGGTGACCTCATCGCGGCTGAACGCCACGCCGGAGCCGGACGTGTCGCCCCTGTTGCCGAAGACCATCTGCTGGACGTTGACCGCGGTGCCCCAGTCGTCGGGGATGGCATCCATGCGCCGGTAGGCCACGGCGCGGTCGCCCATCCAGGAGTCGAAGACCGCGCGGACCGCGCCCGCGAGCTGCTCCTGGGGGTCGCTCGGGAACGCGTAGAACCCCTTGAACGTCGAGGTCAGCTCCCGCAGCGCCTCCATGTCCAGCTCCGTGTCCTCCTTCACGCCTCGCGCCTTCTTGCAGGCCTTGATCGCGTCCTCGAACTTCTCCCCCGGGATCCCGACGACCACGTTCCCGTACATCTGCACGAAGCGCCGGTAGGAGTCCCAGGCGAAGCGCTCGTTGCCGGTCTTCTCCGCCAGGCCGACGACCGACTCGTCGTTCATGCCCAGGTTCAACACCGTGTCCATCATCCCCGGCATGGACTCGCGCGCGCCCGAGCGCACCGACACCAACAACGGATCGGAAGGATCGCCGAGCGTCTTGCCGGCGCTGGCCTCCAGATCCCGCAAAGCGGTCGCCACCTGCTCCTCCAACCCCTCCGGGAACGTCCGCTCGGCGTTCATGTAGGCCACGCACGCCTCGGTGGTGATCGTGAACCCCGTCGGCACGCGCTCCGCGCCGAGCACGCGCGTCATCTCCGCCACGTTGGCGCCCTTGCCGCCGAGCAGGTCGCGCATGTCGCGCGACCCCTCGTCGAACCGGTAGACGTACCTCACGTCGCGACGACCGGGTTGCGCAGCACGCCGATCCCCTCGACCTCGACCTCGACGACGTCGCCGTCTTCGAGGAACCGGGGCGGGTCGGCGAACGCGCCGCAGCCCCACGGCGTGCCGGTCAGCAGGACGTCGCCGGGCAGCAGGGTGAAGGACTTCGAGCAGAACGACACCAGCTCGGCGACGCCGAAGACCATCTCGCTGGTCGACGAATCCTGCACGATCTCGCCGTTGACGCGCGTGGAGAGGCGCACGGCCTGGGGATCGCCCAGCGCGTCGGCCGTGACAACCGTGGGGCCGAGTGGGCAGAAGGTGTCCAGGGACTTGCCGCGCACCCACTGGCCGTCGGAGAACTGCACGTCGCGGGCCGACACGTCGTTGGCGGCCGTGTAGCCGAAGACGTGGTCCAGGGCGTCCTCGACGCCGACGTCGCGCGTGGGCCGGCCGATCACCGCCGCCAGCTCGACCTCCCAGTCGACCTGGCGGGTGACCGAGCGGGCGAACGCGATCGTCTCGCCCGGCCCGATCACCGTGCCGCGCAGCTTGGCGAACACCAGCGGCGTGGTCGGGCGCTCCATGTCGGCCTCGCGGATGTGGTCGAGGTAGTTGAGCCCGATGCAGACGATGCTCGACGGGCGCATGGGCGCGAGCAGGGGCGCGTCCGCGGGCGCCGGCTCGCCGGGCGCGAGGGCGGCGGCGCGCGCGGGCTCCGGCAGCGCGAGGAGGTCGGTCAGCGTGCGACCGGTGCCGCCGCGGACGCGGGTGCGCGCGCCGTCGTCGTCGATCGTGACCACGCAGGGCGTTCCGTCCAGGTCAACGGTGGCGAATCTCATCAGGCTCCAATTGGTCCGACAGCTTTGGTCCTGCCAATATACTTCGCGGCCATGGCCGCCGTCGACCCGTTGACCGAGCACCTCGCCGACTACATCGCCACGCACGCTCTGGAGCCCGGCTCCCGCCTGCCCCCGGAGCGCGAGCTCGCGGCGCAGATCGGCATCTCGCGCTCAGCGCTGCGCGAGGCGACGCGCCGGCTGATCGGCGTGGGGCTGCTCGAGCCGCGCACCGGCTCGGGCACCTACCTGGCCGAGGTCGACCACGCCGACCTGATGCTGGTGCGCCTGCAGCTCGAGCCGACGGCCGCGAGCCTCGCCGCCGCGCGCGCCGACGACGCCCAGCTGGCGGAGATCCGGTCGCAGTTCGGACGCCTGCGCCGCCTCGTCGGCCGGCCGGCGGCTTTCGCGGACGCCGATCTGGAGCTCCACGGGGCCATCGCCGACCTGTCCCGCAACCGGTTCCTGCAGGGATGCCTGGCCCAGCTGAACGCGGTGCTGCGTCTCTCGCGTGCCCGCACCGCGCCCGACCCGCAGCGCCGCGCTCAAACCGTCGCGGAGTTGGACGACCTCGTCTCGGCGCTGCTCCGCCGTGACGCCGACGGGGCTGAGGCGGCGATGCGCGCGCACCTGCTCGGCGTGCGCGAGACGCTCGGCTGAGCCGGCGGGAACGCTACGACGCCAGCTCGGCGTTGGCTCGGGCGAGGACCGTGGCGAGCACGTCGCCGGCGACGGCGAGCTGCTCGGCGGGCAGGTCGCCCCAGAGGCGCCCGGTGATCTCGGTGGTCGCTGCCAGGACCCGCGAGTGGAGCGCGCGGCCGCTCTCGCCGACCGCGATCCGCGACGGCTCGCCGGCGGTCGGTTGCACGAGGCCCTTCGCGACGAGGCGCTCGACCTGGGCGCGGGCTTGCGGCTCGTCGACCTTCAGGACGTCGCCGACGCGGGCCGCCGGCGAGGTCGAGCGATCCGGCGGCACCGGCCCACAGCGCGATCCCGAAGAGCCGGCACCGCCCAAGAGCCGAGCGCGGTGGTCGATCGTCATCGACGTCAGGGTGATGTGGCGGTCGGGATTCGAGCCGCGCGTGGGTGGACCTCGGAGACGTGTCGCGTGCCCGGTGGCTCGCGGAGGTCGAAGGAACGGCCGAGGAGGCGTTGGACGGCCTCGTTCAGCGGGGCGTCGACATCGTGGAGGCGGGCCAGGAGGACGAGCTCGCCGTTGAGGTGGTCGACCTCGTGGCCGCGGGCGTCGGGGCGCGCGAAGGACTGCCAGGTCGACATGCCGCCGGGCCGGTCGGTGAGGCGGGGATGGACGACGAAGCCGGAGGTGTCGACGGTCTGCTCGGTTGACGGGTCGGCGAAGGCGACGCCGGCCGCGGTCAGCACGGTGCGCGCCTCCTTCACGAGCGCCTCCTTGAGCGCGGCGATCTCGTCGGGCGTGCCGGAGAGGACGTCGACGGCGTTGTTGACGTTCCACAACAACTTGGACGCCTTCCAGCGGGCGATGTCGTCGGTGGCCTGCACCGCGTAGCCGGCACCGTTCCACTGCGCGGCGATCGCGTCGGCCAGCGGGTCGGGGCCCGCCGGGTAGCGGCCGAGCAGGACGACGGCGATCGTCGGCGCCGAGCGCACCTCGACCACGCCCGGCTCGACGAAGCTCGCGGGCAGGTGGAACGACGCGCCCAGCACGTGCCGGAAGCGCCGCAGCGCCTTGCGCTCGGCGGCCAGGCCGTTCTGGAGGGTCACGACGGGGAGGTCGGCGACCAGGCCGCCGCCGCGGACCGGCCGCCACGCCCACTCCGCCAACGTCGCGTCGAGATCCTGGGTCTTGACCGTGACGACGAGGACGTCGTCGGGCTCCAGCGCGTCGAGCTCGTCGGCGCTCGTCACCTTCAACCGCAACGACACCTCGCCCGCCGGCCGGCGGTAGCGCAGGCCGTCGGACCGCAGCGCCTCCAGCTGGCGCCCGCGCGCGACCAGGATGTAGTCCAACCCGGCCTCGTGCAGCTGGGCGGCCAGCGAGGCGCCCGTCGCGCCCGCGCCGACGATGACGTACCGCGTCGCGCCGCTCACTGGCCCAGCACCCGTCGGCCGACGGCGACGCGCGCGGCGTCCTCCTGCGGCGGGTGCACCCGCGCGCAGAGCACGTCGCGCAGGTGACGCTCCAGCGGGTGCGACCGCGACAGCGCCGGGTTGCCCAGCGCGGCGACCGCGGTCTGCACGGCCTCGATCGCGTTGCGCGCGATCACCGGCTTGGCGATCTGCGTCCGGCGCACCGCGTCGGCGTCGCCCGCCTCGGCCCGCGCGGTCAACCCGTACACCAATTCCTCGGCGGTGACGATCAGCCCCTCGATCGCGCCGGCCACGCTCTGGATCCGCTCGGTCGTCGCGATCGGCCGCCCCAGGGCGCTGGGCACGCGCTCGCGCGCGAAGGTCGCGAAGGCCTCCTGCGCGGCCCGCGCCACGCCGACGTAGATCACCGCGTGCAGCAGGCTCGACGGCCCGCCGCGTCCGACCGGGTCGACGTACACGCCGTCGGTGAACGGGATCTCCAGGAAGTGCTCCTCGGGCACGACCACGTCGGCGTAGACGACGTCGTGCGTGCCGCTGCCGCGCAGCCCGAGGTGGTCCCAGGTCTCGATGACCTCGATCCCCGGCGTCCCGCGCGGCACGATCAGGTGCCCCACGCGCGGCCGCGCCTCGTCGGTCTTGGCCCACACGAAGTGGTAGTCCAGGTCGGCCGCGCCGGTCACGTAGGCCTTGCGGCCCGACAGCGACCACCCGTCGGCGGTCCGGTGCGCGGTCGTCTTCGGCAGCCCGCCGCGCGCCGGCGCGCCCAGCTCCGGCTCGGCGCGCGCGGAGTTCAGCGACACCGGCCCGCGCGCGGCGGCGGCCAGGAAGTCCTCGTACAACCGCGCCGGCCACGCCTGCCTGGCGCGCTGCTTCTCGATCGCGTGGATGCTGTTGACCAGGATCAGCCCCGCCGCCGGATCGCCCTGCGACACCGCCTGGACCAACCGCGACAACTCGACCAGGCTCACGTGGTCGGCGAAGACGACGTCGTAGGCGCCGGCGTCGTGCAGGTCCCGCAGCGTCGGCCCCGGGAACGTCGCGGTGCGGTCGACGTGCTCGGCGCGGCGGGCGGCGATCTCGGTGAACGACGCCAGCCGCTCCGGCGTCAGCGTCGGCGCCGTGTCGGCCACGGCGCTCATCGGGCCCGGCTCCCGGCGCCGATGCCCAGGTTGGCGCGGAACGTCGTGCCCTCGTACTCGGTGCGGAACCGCCCGCGCCGCCGCAGCTCGGGCACCAGCCCGTCCACGATCGACCGGATGCCGCGCGGGTTGGACTCCACGTTGAAGGCGAACCCGTCGGCGGCGCGCGCGTCGACCCAGGCCTCCAGGTCGTCGGCGACCTGCTCCGGCGCGCCGACCACCACGCGGTGGCCGGCGAGGAAGTTGTTCAACAGCACCTGGCGGGTGGTCAGGTCCTTGTCCTTGGCCTCCTGGACGAGGTTGCCGCGCTGCTGGCGGTCGTAGGGCGAGGCGTGCTCGACCTCGATCGCGTCGTAGGGCAGCGGCCGGTCGTCGCGCAGCTGCCCCGCGCCGATCCCGAGCTTCTCGGCCAGCGCCTCGCGCAGGTGGTCGAAGTCGAGCTGCTCGTCGAGGTCGCGCTTGATCTGTCGCGCCTCCTCCTCGGTGGAGCCGACGATCGGCAGCAGGCCGGGCAGGAGCAGGACGTCGTCGCTCGACCGCCCGGCCCCCTCCGCGTAGCGCCCGACGTCGGCGGTGAACTTCTGACCGGAGGCGATCGTGCGGTGCTTGGTGAACAGCGCGTCGGCCCAGCGCGCGCCGAACTGCTTGCTCTGCTCGGAAGCACCGGCCTGCACGATCACCGGCTTGTTGTCCTCGAACGGCGGCACGCTGTGGATGCCCTTGGCGCGGAAGTGGCGTCCTTCGAACTCCACCGGGCGCGTCCGGGCCACGTCGACGTAGCGGTGCGCGCCGGCGTCGGCGACGACCGCCTCCTGGGGCAGCGAGTCCCAGAGCTGGTGGACGATCGTGACGAACTCCTCGGCGCGCTCGTACTTGGCGTCGCGCTCGTGGACGGTGTCGAGTCCCAGGACGTCCAGCGCGGCGGCGTTCTGCGAGGTGATGACGTTCCACCCGGCGCGGCCGCGGCTCAGGTGGTCCAGCGAGGCGATGTCGCGGGCGACCTGAAACGGCGCGCCGTAGACCGAGTTGATGGTCGCGATCAACCCGATGTTCTCGGTCGCGACGGCGATCGCCGAGAAGACGACCGTCGGGTCCAGCGAGCGCCACGGCCGGCGCGGCGGGTCGTCGGCCGACAGGCCGCCGAAGCTGTCGGGCATGAAGATCGCGTCGAGCTTGCCCGCCTCGGCGATCCGGGCGTTCTCGACGAGCTGGTCGATGTTGGTGGACAACGTCGCCGCGTCGTCCTGGGCCTTCCAGGCCGCGTCGTGGATGCCCGATGGCGTGAGGTTGAAGACCAGGCGGACGGGTCTCTTCTCGGGCAAGTCGTACTCCTGAACGATCGTGGGGAAGGGGCGGAACGGGCCACGACGCTAGGCGCCGCGGCGGGAGGCGTCCAAGTGGGATCGGCGATGGCCATCGATCACGAACGACGATGCGAGGACGCATCAGCGGCCCTTATGGCATCCGATCGCGGATCCGTGTTGCTCCAATACGGGACTAATCCTATCGTTATTATCCAGTTTGGTCGTCCGGACCCCACGCCGGGCCGACCGCGATCTCCCTTTTCAGCCGAGGAGCCACCATGGCCAGGCGAATGCCGTTGCTGTTCAGCGCCTTCAACATGCTCGCGCCGTCCCATCACGACCATGGGCAGTGGGTCCGCGACGAGAGCGGCCAGCGTGACTACACGCGGCCGGAGTACTGGGTCGACGTCGCTCGGACGCTCGAGCGTGCTCGATTCGACCTGTTGTTCTTCGCCGACGTCCTGGCGCCCTACGAGCTGCACGGCGGCAGCCGTGACGCCGCGCTGCGCACCGGGCTGCAGGCGCCGGTCCTGGACGCCGCCTCGATCCTCGCGCTGCTGGCCTTCCACACCGAGCATCTCGGCTTCGCCTTCACCGAGAACGTCCTCCAGGAACCGCCGTACTCCTTCGCGCGTCGCGCCTCGACGCTCGACCACCTGACCGGCGGCCGCCTGGGCTGGAACGTCGTCACCGGCTCGATCCCCGGCACCGGACGCAACCTCGGCTACGGCGGACTGCCCGAGCATGCCGACCGCTACGCCCGCGCGGAGGAGTACCTGCGGGTCGTCTACGCGCTGTGGGAGCGCAGCTGGGAGGACGACGCGGTCGTCCGCGACCGCGCGACCGGCCGGTACGCCGACCCGGCCAAGATCCACTCGATCAACCACTCGGGCGAGTTCTACGACGTGCCCGGCGCGCATCCGTCGGAGCCCTCGCCGCAGCGCACGCCGGTGCTGTTCACCGCCGGCGCGTCAGATCGCTTCGCCCAGTTCGCCGCCGATCACGCCGAGGGCGTCTTCTCCTCGATCGAGGTCGGCGACCCGGCCGCCAATGTCGCCCGGTTGCGCGCGGCCGCGGCGGCCGCCGGGCGCGACCCGGCGAGCCTCAAGATCATCAGCAAGTTCGCCTTCGTGCTCGGGAGCACCGAGGAGGAGGCGCGGCGCCTGGACGACGAGCTGGCGGAGACGCGCTCGGTCGAGTCGCTGCTGATCAAGCTCAGCGAGGGCGCCAAGGCCGACCTCAGCGTCCTGGGCCACCAGGAGCGGATCTCCGACATCCTCAACAAGACCGGCGACGAGCTTGGTGGCTTCCGCGCCCAGCTCGAGCGTGCGCCCGACCACGCGTGGACGCTGGAGCGCTACGTCCGCTGGCACGGTCGCCGCCACGCCGTCGGCACGCCCGAGCAGATCGCCGACGCGGTGGAGCACTGGGCCGACGTCGGCGTCGACGGCCTCAACGTCCACTACCTGATCTCGCCGGGCTCGTGGGAGGACTTCGCCGACCACCTGACGCCCGAGCTGACCCGCCGCGGGCTGATGCGCGCCGAGTACGACCCGCCCGGCACGACGCTGCGCGAGCGCCTCTTCGGCGCCGGCGCGCGCCTGCCCGCGTCCCACCCCGCCCGACGCGGCGCGCTGCAGCCCGCCTGACGCGCCCGACCTCTCCCAACCAAGCACCCCAACAAGAGAAGCAAGGATGAAGATCACACCCCTGTCCGCCGTCCTCCCGGCCGCCCTGGTCGTCTCCGCGCTGGCCGCCGGCTGCGGCGGCGGGAGCGGTTCCGGCGCGGGCGGCGCGAGCGCCACGGCCAGCGCCGACACCACCACCGCGACGGCGATCACGCGCGGCGGGACGCTGCGCTTCGGCGACACGGTCGTCGACTGCGCCGACCCGCACCAGCGCGGCAACAACCCGTCCAGCTACCAGCTCAAGCCGGTCACCGACTCGCTGCTGGCCCAGGACCCGAAGACCGGCAGGTTCCTGCCGTGGCTGGCGACCGCCTACACGGTCAACGACAGCGCGACCAAGTTCACCTTCACCCTGCGTCAGGGCGTCACGTTCAGCGACGGCACGCCGCTGGACGGCCAGGCGGTCGCCGACAGCATCGACGCGATCGTCAACAAGCTCGGCGCCGCCGCCTCGCTGCCGATCGGCTACCTCAACAACTACAAGGACGCCAAGGCGACCGGCGCGAACACCGTCGAGGTCGACTTCTCCAAGCCGAACATCGCCTTCCTGCAGGGCACGGCGACGACGAACCTCGGGATCGTCTCGGAGGCGACGTCGAAGCTCAGCGCCGAGCAGCGCTGCGCCAAGGGCGTCGTGGGCACGGGCCCGTTCGTCATCACCAAGTTCACCCCGGCGCAGTCGTTGGCCTACAAGCGCCGCGCCGACTACCAGTGGGCCAACCCGCTGGGCAAGAACCGCGGTCCGGCCTACCTCGACGGCCTGCAGATCGTCTCGATCAAGGACACGTCGGTGCTGGCCAACAGCCTGCTGAGCAACCAGATCGACGCCTACTCGGTGGTCCTGCCCCAGGACGCGGGCCGCATCGACCAGTCCGGCGGGCACGTCTACACCACCACCAACGCCGGCTACCCGGTGGCGATCCTGCCCAACGTCAAGGGCACCATCTTCAGCGACCCGGCCGTCCGCCAGGCGCTGCAGATCGGCTTCGACCGCAAGCAGGCGATCAGCGGCGTGATCGGCGACTGGTTCCACGCGTCGACCTCGGCGCTCAGCTCGACGACCGTCGGCTACAAGGACCTGTCGACCGACCTGGCCGCCGACCCCGCCAGGGCCGAGCAGCTGCTCGACGCGGCCGGGTGGAAGAAGGGCCCGGACGGCATCCGCGTCAAGGACGGCAAGAAGCTCAAGTTCGACGTCACCTGGGAGATCGACTGGAACGCGACCTCCAGCGTGCTGGCCGCCGTCAAGGAGCAGCTCAAGAAGATCGGCTTCGAGTTGGACATCAACCTGGTGCCCTCCGGCCAGTCGGCGGCGATCTACAAGAGCGGGAAGTTCGACTCGCGGTGGGTCAACGGCTACACGCCGGAGCCCGACACGCTGCGCGCGGTGCTGGCCGTCGACGCGGGCAACTGGTCCAACCGCGCGTCCAAGGACGAGCTCGACGGGCTCCTGCAGAAGCAGGTCCAGCAGGTCGACCCGACGCAGCGCAACGCGACGCTCGCGCAGATCCAGCAGCAGCTGGTCAAGGAGGGGTACCTGATCCCGATCTACGACTGGGCCCAGTCCTTCGCGGTCTCGTCGAAGGTGCACGGCGCGCAGTTGCTGTACCTGTCGGGCCCGGGGCCGCTGTACTCCGACATCTGGCTCTCCCACTAGGGATGCGCTGACCCGTGCGACGGATCGCGATGCGGCTGGCGCAGGCCGTGCTCGTGGTGTGGGGCGCCTTCACGGTCTCGTTCGTGGTGCTCTACCTCGTGCCCGGCGACAGCGTGAGCGTGATGCTCAACGCGGGCGGCGGCACGGCGGTCGATCCGGAGGCCGAGGCGCGGCTGCGCGCCGACCTCGGCCTCGACGGGTCGTTCCTGCACCGCTACCTCCACGACCTCGGCAACTACCTGCACTTCGACCTCGGCCGCTCCGCCGACCTCGGCGCGTCGGTCGGGCACCTGATCGGGTTGGCGGTGCCGCCCACCGTCGCGCTGACGCTGTGCGCGATGGCGATGTCGGTGCTCTTCGGCGTCGGGTTCGCGGTCCTCGTGTCGCGGTGGCCGCGCAGCCCGCTCGCGCGGGCCGCGCGGATCCTGCCCGCCTTCGGCAACTCGGTGCCGACGTTCTGGGTGGCCTTGATCCTGTTGCAGCTCTTCAGCTTCAACATCAGGATCTTCCCGGTCACGGGGCAGGGCACGTGGTACGCGATCGTGCTGCCCGCGGTGACGATCGCGATCCCCTACGGCGCGATGATCGCCCAGGTCGCGCTGGACGGCATCCGCCGCGCCCAGGCCGAGATGTACATCATGACCGCGCGGGCGAAGGGCGTGGGGGCGACGGCGGTGCACCTGCGCCACGTGCTGCCGTCGTCGCTGTTGCCGGTGGTCAGCGTCATCGGCGTCAACTTCGGGACGCTGCTGGCCGGCGCGGTGATCTCCGAGACGATCTACTCGCGCCAGGGCCTCGGCTCGCTCATGCAGACCGCGGTGCTGCAGCGCGACCTCCCGCTGGTCCAGGGGACGATCGTCGTCACCGCCGCGATGTTCGTGCTGGTGAACCTGGTGACCGACGCGGCCTACCCGCTGATCGACCCGCGTGTGCGGAGGGCGGCGCGATGACCCGCCGGGCACGCCGCGCGGATCGCGCGCGCCGCCACGCGCCGCGGCCCCTGGGCGCGCGCATCGGCCTCGGGCTGAGCCTGCTCGTGCTCGCCGTTGCGGTCGTCGCCGCGCTGTTCCCGGGGCTGGTCGCCCCGCACGACCCCTATGAGATCTTCCAGGGACACAACCTCGAGGCGCCGTCGGGCGCGCACCTGTTCGGCACCGACAACCTCGGGCGCGACCTCTTCTCGCGCGTGGTCCACGGCGCGCACGTCTCGCTGGTCGCCGCGCTGGTGGCGCTCGGCATCTCGTTCACCGGCGGCACGCTCCTCGGGCTGCTGTCGGGCTCCGGCGGCCGCGTCGTCGACGCGACGCTGATGCGCGCGACCGACCTGATGATGTCGATCCCCAGCCTGATGCTGTCGCTGGCGGTCGTCGCCGCGCTGGGCTTCGGGACGATCAACGTCGCGATCGCGGTCGGCGTCGCGGGCATCGCGGCGGTGACCCGGCTGATGCGCTCCAGCGTGCTGGTCGTCGCGCGGTCGGCCTACGTCGAGGCCGCCGCGCTGAGCGGCGCGAGCCGCACGTCGGCGCTCGTGCGCCACGTGCTGCCCAACGCGTTCACGCCGGTCGCGGCCTACGTCGCGCTGGACTTCGGCGCGAGCATCATCGCGATCTCGTCGCTGAGCTTCCTCGGCCTCGGCGTCAAGCCGCCCCAGCCGGAGTGGGGGTCGCTGGTGGCCGAGGGCCGGTCGTTCCTGGACACCGCGTGGTGGCTGACGACGCTGCCGGGCCTGGTCGTGACCGCGGTCGTCGTCGCCGCCAACGGCGTGTTCCTGTACTTCCAGGGCGCGACGAGGGCGGCCGCATGACCGCGGACGCCGAGCGTCCCGCGCTGGCCGTCCGCGGCCTGGGCATCGCCTACGAGACCCATCACTACTCCGAGACCGCGGTCGAGGACGTGTCCTTCGACGTGGGGGCGGGGCGCATCGTCGCCGTCGTGGGCGAGTCGGGGTCGGGCAAGACGACGATCGCGCGCGCCGCGGTCGGGCTGCTGCCCGCCACCGCGCGCGTCGCCGAGGGCAGCGGCATCGCGATCGACGGCATCGAGGTCGTGGGCGCCCCCGAGCCGGTGCTGCAGGCGATGCGCGGCTCGGTCGTCGGCTTCGTGCCGCAGGACCCGGGCCGCAGCCTGCACCCGCTCAAGCGGATCGGCGCGCAGATCGGCGAGGTGCTGCTCGAGCATCGGATCTGCGCCAAGGGCGAGGTCGACGAGCGCGTCGAGGCGCTGCTGACGCGGGTCGGCATCGACGAGCCCGCGACGCGCGCGCGGCAGTTCCCGCACGAGTTCAGCGGCGGCATGCTGCAGCGCGTTCTCATCGCCATTGCCATCGCCGGGCGGCCGGCGCTGGTCGTCGCCGACGAGCCGACCAGCGCGCTCGACGTCACCGTCCAGGCGCAGGTGCTCGCGTTGTTGGAGGAGATCGTCGAGCAGGACGGCGTCTCGGTCCTGCTCATCACCCACGACCTGGAGCTGGCCGCCGCGCACGCTGACGACGTCGTCGTGCTGCACGACGGCCGCCTGGTCGAGCAGGGGCCGACGGCACGCTTCTTCGAGGCGCCGTCGACCGACTACACGCGGACGCTGCTGGCCGCCTCGCCGAAGCTGGCGCCGCGGCCGCCGCGCCCCGGCGGCGACGGGCCGCCGATCCTGACCGTCGAGGACGTCCGGCGCGACATCAGGCTCGGCGGCTGGGGACGGTCGCGCGTGTTCTCGGCGGTCGACGGCGTCTCGTTCGCGCTCGGCGCCGGCCGCACGGTCGCGCTGGTCGGCGAGTCGGGCGCCGGGAAGACGTCGCTGGCGCGGCTGGCGCTCGGACTCGAGCGTCCGACCGACGGGCGCGTCGTGTTCGACGGCGTCGACGTCGCCCGGCTGGACCGCGCGGGCCGACGCGCGCTGCGCCGCGCCACGCACCTGGTCTCCCAGCACCCGGCCGCGTCGTTCGACCCGCGCTGGTCGGTCGAGCAGGTGATCGCCGAGCCGCTGCGCAACGCCGGGCACGAGCGGTCCGCCATCACCGCGCGCGTGCGCGAGCTGCTCGACCAGGTCGGGCTGTCCGCGACCGCGCTGCGCAAGGGCGCGCTGGAGCTGTCGGGCGGTCAGCAGCAGCGGGTCGCGATCGCGCGGGCGATCGGGCTGAGGCCGCGGCTGGTGGTCTGCGACGAGCCGACCTCGGCGCTGGACGTGACCGTCCAGGCGCGGATCATCGCGCTGCTGCGCGAGCTGCAGGACGAGACCGGCGTGAGCTACCTGTTCATCTCGCACGACCTGGCGGTGGTGAGCGAGCTGGCCGACGAGATCGTCGTCCTGCGGCGCGGCCGCGTGGTCGAGGCCGGGCGCGCGCACGACGTGCTGACCGCGCCGCGCGAGGCCTACACGCGCGCGTTGATCGCCGCGGTGCCGGGCGGTCAGCGGCCGAGCGCGGTGAACGCGCCGCGATAGAAGAGCAGCGGTGGCACGTGCTCCTCGGGGTGCGCGACGGCGAGCACGCGGCCGACGACGATGCGGTGGTCGCCGCCGTCGGCGACGTCGTGCAGCGCGCATTCCAGCGTGGCCACCGCGCCGTGCAGCAGCGGCGCGCCGGTGGCGGGGCCCGCCGCGTGGCCGACGCCGTCCCACGGCGGGACGCCGCGGGTGGCGAAGCGCTCGGCCAGCGCGGCCTGGTCGGCGTGCAGGACGTTGACCGCGAAGCGCTCGGCTTCCAGCAGCGCGGCGAGCGTCCGGGAGCCGTCGCGCAGGCAGACGAGCAGCAGCGGCGGGTCCAGCGACACCGAGGTGATGGCGTTGACCGTGCTGCCGCGCGGCGGGGCGCCGGGCGCGGTGATGATGGTCACGCCGGTGGCGAAATGGCCCATCGCGGCGCGCAGCGCCGTCGGGCCGAGCGCCGTCGCGCTCATATCGCCTTCCCCGGGTTGAGGACGTCGTGGGGGTCGAACGCGCGCTTGACCGCGGCGTGCAGCGCCAGGACGTCGTCGCCCTGCTCGTGGGCCAGCCAGTCGCGCTTGAGCGTGCCGACGCCGTGCTCGCCGGTGACGGTCCCGCCGAGCTGAAGTGCCAGCGCAAAGATCCTGTCGGCGGCCTCCGCGACGGCGGGCGGCGGGGCGTCCAGGGACGGGTCATAGGACAAGATCGGATGGACGTTGCCGTCGCCGGCATGGGCGAAGGCGTACAGGTCGACGCCGAGGTCCTGACGGATCCCGCGGAGCCGCGCGAACGCGGTCGCCAACTGCGAGCGGGGCACGACGATGTCCTCGATCAGCGCGGGGCCGAAGCGCTCGATCGACGGCAGCGCGAGGCGGCGGGCGGCCAGCAGCGCGGCGGCGTCCTCGGGGTCGGTCGCGTGGCGGACGCGCGTGGCGCGCGGTTCCAGGACCTCCAGCGCGCGGGCCAGCTCACGGTCGGCGGCCAGGCCGTCGAACTGGGCGATCACCAGCGCGCCGGTGGCCCCGCCGCGCAGCGTCGTGCCCTGGGCGCGGTCGATCACGTCGAGCGTCGCGTCGTCCAACAGCTCCAACATGCTCGGTGTCAGGCGGGCGGCCTGCAGCGCCACGCACGCCTGGGCCGCGTCGTCGGTCGTCGCGAAGTCCGCGGCGAGCGTGACGACCTGCTCGGGCACCGGGCGCAGGCGGACGGTCGCGCCGACGACGATGCCCAGCGTGCCCTCCGAGCCGACCAGCAGCGCGGTCAGGTCGTAGCCCGCGACGCCCTTGACCGTGCGCCGGCCGGTGCGGATCAGGCGGCCGTCGGCCAGGACGACGTCGAGCGCGAGCACGGCGTCGCGCGTCACGCCGTACTTGACGCAGCGCAGGCCGCCGGCGTTGGTGGCGACGTTGCCGCCGACGGTCGACAGCGCCGCGCTGGCCGGGTCGGGCGCGAAGAACAGGCCGTGCTGTCGCGCGGCCGCGTCGAGGTCGGCGGTGACGACGCCGGGCTCGACAACCGCGATCTCGTCGACCGGGTCGATGGCGACGATCCGGTCCAGCGCGCCGAGGTCGAGGACCAACGCGCCGTCGGCGATCGCGCCGCCGGCCAGACCCGACCCGGCACCGCGGACGACCAGCGGCACGCGCTGAGCGTGGGCCCAGGCGGCGACCTCGCGCACCTCGGCGACGTCGCGCGCGCGGACCACGCCGCGGGGCGGCGCACCGGTCGCGCCGGAGCGGTCGGTCCGCGCGGCGTCCAGCGTCGCGGGGTCGGTCGTCGCGCCGGCGGGCAGGCTCACGAGGCGCGGACGATCGACGGCAGCTCGGGGCCGAGCCGCAGGCGCTCCAAGAACAGGATGATGGTCGCGGCGACCGAGCGATGGGTGACGTCGTTGAGGATGTCGTGGCGGCCGTCGGCGACCAGGACGGCCTGCACGGTGGACGCGGACGCGTCGTCGCCGAAGGGCGCGAGCGCGTCGGCGGCGGGGGCGACCGGGTCGGCCGTGCCGTGGACGACGAGCGTGGGGATGGTCGGCGCGCCGAGCGGGGTGGCCAGCGCGGCGGGCAACGGGTCGGCCAAGCGGCCGCGGCGCACGCCGGCCTCCTCGGTCAGCACGCCGCGGTGTGCCGGGCACGCGGTGCGCCGGTCCAGCTCGTCGTCCCACGTGTCGGCGGGGTCGGGGCCGTCGCCGTCGGACAGCGCGAGGCCGGCGAGGACGAGCGCGTCGACGTTCAGCTCCTGAGCCAGCAGCGCCGCGTAGACCGCGCCGGCGTCGCTGCCGACCAGAACCCTCGGGCTCGGCAGCTCGGGGTCGTCGAGCAGCGCGACGACGTCGGCGCGGGTGGCGGCGAGGTCGGCCAGCCGGGTCTCGACCACGCGGACGCGGTAGGCATCGGCGGCGATCCGCCGGCCGAAGCGGCCGTAGATCGCGGCGGGCTCGCCGCGGCCGGTGAGCAGGATCAGCGTGCCGCGCGGCGCGATGCCGGTCGGCTCGTCGAAGGACAGGGCGTCGCTGGACAGCGTGGCGGAGGTCACGGACTCGATCCTCACGGCCGGCGCCGCGGGCGTCCAAGTGCGATGGCCGATGGGAAGTCATGGCGTTCTCTGATGGATATCTGGCATTTTCTATCTAAGATGTGGGTAATGGCTACGGCACTGGACCTCGACCACCTGCGGACCCTCGTCGCGATCTCCGAGTGCGGCGGCTTCAGCAAGGCCGCGTCCGCCCTGCACATGAGCCAGCCCGCTCTGAGCCAGCATGTGCGGCTCTTGGAGCGCCGGCTCAAGCGCAAGCTGTTCGAGAAGGACGGCCGCGGGATGAAGCTGACGCCCGACGGCGAGCGCGTCCTGGCCGAGGCGCGCCAGATCCTGGCCGTGCACGACCAGGCGCTGGACCGCCTCGACGTGCGCTCCGAGCAAGTTGTGGTGGTCGGATCGACCGAGCACGCCGCCGAGCAGGTGCTGCCGGAGATGATCCGCGCGCTCAGCGAGGCGTTCCCGGACATGACGACGCGCTTCGAGATCGCGCGCTCGACCCAGCTGATCGAGTCGGTCGGCAAGGGGGCGGTCGACTTCGTGTTCATCCTGGCCTCGCGCGGCGACGAGGGCGGCCGCGAGATCGGGCAGCTGCCGTTGAAGTGGTACTCGGCGCCCGGATGGGAGCCGCCGGCCGACGGTGAGGCCTTGTCGCTGGTGGCCTTCGAGGAGCCGTGCGCGCTGCGCGATCGGGCGCTGGCGGCGTTGGCCGCCGACGGCCACCGCGTCGGCGTGACCGGGCAGTCGACGACGCTGGAGGGCGTGCTGGCCGGCGTCCGCGCCGGGCTGGGCGTGGCCCTGCTGCCGAGCGTCGGCGGCGATCCGGCGGGGCTCGTCACCCGCGACGATCTGCCCAACGTCGGCTGGGCCGGGCTCAACCTGCTGGCGCGGCGCGGGTTGGACCCGAACGTCGAGCTGACCGCGATCGCGGCCGCCGAGGCGTTCTTCGAGCGCCACAGCCGGCTGCTGGACGTCCGCTGAGCGTCATGTCCACCGTGTTGGTCTCGGCCGCCGAGCTGGCCGCCGCGCTGGAGGGGCCGGAGCCCCCGGCGGTCCTGGACGTCCGCTGGGCGCTGGGCGGCCCGCCCGGCCATGACCTATATGTCGAAGGCCACGTGCCGGGCGCGGCCTACGTCGACCTGGACACCGAGCTGGCCGCCCACGGCGCGCCGACCGACGGCCGGCATCCGCTGCCGTCGGTGGAGGCGCTGCAGGCCGCCGCGCGGCGCTGGGGCGTGCGCGCCGGACAGGCGGTCGTCGCCTACGACGGCGGCGGGAACCTCGCCGCGGCGCGCGCCTGGTGGCTGCTGCGCTGGGCGGGCGTGGAGGACGTGCGGCTGTTGGACGGGGCGCTGCCGGCGTGGGTCGCGGCGGGTGGCGCGTTGGAGGCCGGTGAGGTGACGCCCGCGCCGGGCGACGTCGTGCTCGACGGCGGGCGTCTGCCGACGCTCGCGCTGGACGACGTGTCCGCCTTCGCGGCGAGCGGCGTCCTGCTCGACGCGCGCGCGGCCGAGCGCTTCCGCGGCGAGGTCGAGCCGGTCGATCCCAAGGCGGGCCACATCCCGGGGGCGCGCAGCGCGCCGACGACGGAGAACCTCGACGCCGACGGACGCTTCCTGGGCGCCGCCGCGCTGCGCGAGCGCTTCACGGGGCTGGGCGCGACCGGCTCCGAGCCGGTCGGCGTCTACTGCGGCTCGGGCGTGACCGCCGCCCACCAGATCGCCGCGTTGGCGATCGCCGGGATCGACGCCGCGCTGTACCCGGGCTCGTGGTCGCAGTGGAGCACCCACGACCACCTGCCCGTGGCCGTGGGTGGCTGACCACCGATCAAGATATTTCCACTGTATCGGTCGGAATTGGGTATTTCTCGACGATGTGTGAGAAGCGCGCATCCCGTGCTCCGAGTCGTCGGCCTACGCCCGAGGCGGTCTGGGACGCCCTGGCCGACTGGGGCGCGCTGCACACCCGGCTCGCCCCCGGGTTCGTCGCCGACACCCAGGTCGCCGAGCGCTTCATCGCGCGCGACGACGAGCTGCGGCGACTCTCCTGGACCGCGTTCGAGGGGCCGTACACCCATCACAACGGCAGCGGCCAGGTTTCCCGCTGGACGGCGGCCGGTCGCGGTTCGTCGGAGCGTCGACATCCTGCCCGACGAGACGGCGGCGTAGACCGAGGCGATGATGGAGGTCGGCACGCGATGAAGCAGGCGCTGGAGCTCAGGGCATGACCGGAGGGCTGGCCTCGCCGGGACCTCCGCCGCGCATCTCGCGGTCGAAGCTCGCCTGGGCCTCGTGCATGGCCTCCGCGTAGGCCGGCTGGGCGAGCCGCCGGGCGATCTCGTCGGGCGCCACGTCCTCGATCGCGGCGGTGATCCACCAGAGGTTCCCGAAGGGATCGCGGACGCGGCTGCCGCGCTGGCCGAACGCCTGGGTCACCAAGGGCGTCACGAGGGTCGCGCCGGCGGCGAGGGCAGCCTCGGTGGCCGCGTCCGCGTCGTCGACGAACACCCGCAGCATGGCCGGGAGGCGAGGCCAGTCCGGACGCCGGTCGAAGGCGAGCACGACGGTGTCGCCGACACGGATCTCCGCGTGGCCGACGCTGCCGTCCTCGAGCGGGACCGTGGCGGCATCGACCCCGCCGAACGCGTGCTCGACGAAGCGCAGCAGGGCGCGCGTGTCGTCGGTCATGATCCACGGCGTGACGCTGGTGTAGCCGGCCGGGGTGCTCATCGATGTCTCCTCCGATGTCGAGTTGATGGTCAACCCGGCGCACGCTAGGAGACGTATAGGCCGGCGCTTGTCCTATATCGGCAGGATGCCCGTATGACCGGTCCTCCTCAGCGCCTGCTGTCGTTGTTGTCCGTGTTGCAGGTGCCCCGGATCTGGCCCGGCAGCGAGCTCTCCGAGCGCCTCGGGGTCTCGCGGCGCACCCTGCGCCGCGACGTCGAGGCGCTCCGCGAGCTCGGCTATCCGGTCGAGGCCGTCCGCGGTGGGCAGGGCGGGTACCGGCTGGTCGGCGGCACCGCGTTGCCCCCGCTCGCGCTGGACGACGCGGAGGCCGTGGCCATGGCCGTCGGGCTGCGCCTGGCCGGCGCCGGGCCGCTGAAGGCGGCCGACGTGGCGGCGACGGGCGCCTTGGCGAAGCTGACCCAGGTCCTGCCGCCGCGCCTGCGCCATCGGGTCGACAGCCTGTCGACCGCGATCACCGCCGATCCGCTTGCGTCCTCCGCCGCGCCGGTCGATCCGGAGGCCCTCGTCACGCTGGCCGGCGCGATCGCCCGACAGGAGCGGCTGCGCTTCTCCTACACCCGGCCCGACCGTGCGCCGGCGCGCCGACACGCCGAGCCGCACGCCTTGGTCGTCGCCTCCGGCCGGTGGCGGTTCATCGCCTTCGACCTCGACCGGGACGCCTGGCGGACGTTCCGCCTCGACCGGGCCGCCGAGCTCACCGCGACCGGGGCGCCGTCGCGGACGAAGGAGCTCCCGGGCGGCGACATCGCCGCGTTCGTCGTCGCCGACGCCCTCGGCACGCACACGCTCTGCGCGGCGGACGTCCTGATCCACGCTCCCGTCGACCAGGCCGCGGCGGCCCTCGGCGAGCCGGTCGGCGAGCAGCTCGTCCCCGTCGAGGGCGACCGCTGCCGATGGACCTCGCCTCCGGACACGATCGACTGGCTCGTCTTCCGCTTGGCCACGCTGCGCCTCCCGTTCGTCGTCCACGGCCCACCGGAGCTCGCCGCGGCGGTCCGCGACGTCGCCGAGCGCTTCGCGGCCGCAACGGATCCCGCGAAGTGCGGGTCCATGAGTGTTACGTAGCATCCGAAACATGCAGGACCTCTCGCCTGAGCCTTCTGTCGACCCCGAGAAGCGCCACGCGGGCTCGGCCGACGCGCGTCGGTGAAGACCTACGCCGACGGCCCTCGGCCTTCAAGTCGTCCGCAAAGCGTGACTTGAGGGCGGCGAGGTTATCCCGATAGCCAGGAACAAGAACCCGCATCGCGTCGTCGCGGGAGGGCGGCCCTTCCCGGCTTGCCAGCAGACAATGGCCTACGAGTTGCGCGTACTGCTGGACGTCGTTGACCCATACCTGCCGTCCGGAGCGAGATACAGCACCAGCAATGGAGCACATGCCCGCGAACAGGTCGACGAGCGGAGCACCCGGCGAGACGTCCTCGAGCAGGTTCGCGACGCCGCCGGCGAGGGCGACCTTGTTCCCATGTACCGGATGCGCGTGCCGGCCGTCCCCGCTGCTGTCATCTCGCCGTTGTTCGACCCTGTGCCACCGTCCCCCCCGGGGGTGTTTCAGGCACTAGTGCCTGAAACGGAGCGCGATTTCGGCCTCATGACCACCCTCGGCGCAAAAGCGAAACCCCCGCGTTAGCAGGGGTTTCGCAACGATGGAGCTAGGGGGACTCGAACCCCCGACCTCCTGGGTGCGATCCAGGCGCTCTCCCAACTGAGCTATAGCCCCGGGTGGATCAGCGATTGTAGCCGTCGGATGGGCTCGGTGGCAGCTAGACACCTGGTCGATGGGTTGCGGTGTCGCATGTTCGCGCGGGTACGCTCGCGCGGGAGATGTCCGAGCAGGGTGTGATCGGCGGTCTGCGCGACCGGCTGGCGAGCTTCCGCACGCGGTTGCGGTTGTTCTTCGTGCTGATCGTGATCGTGCCGATGATCGCGGTCACGCTGATCGTCTTCCGGCTGATCGCCGAGTCGGAGAACGGCCAGGCCGACGCGCGGGTGGCCGCTCGGCAGGAGACGGCGATCTCGCTCTACTACGACGCGCGCGGGGACGCGGATCGGCTCGCGGCGCGGATCGGGCGCGACCCGGGCCTGGCGCGGGCGATCCGCGCCGACGACAAGGCCGCGATCCAGCGCGCGACCGACCGCTTGCTCACCGCGACGCGCGCCAAGCGCATCGCGCTCTCCCGCGACGGCGCCGCCGCCGGGGTCCTCTCCGACGCCGGCAGCCGCAACGCGACGTTCCCGGCGACGCGCACGCTCGTCGCGGGCCGCTCGCCGGTCGCCGAGCTGCAGGTCTCCACGCAGGACGCGGCCGCCTACGCCGCCACCGTCCGCCGGACCACGGGCCTGGAGACGATCGTCGAGCGCGGCGGCGCCACGATCGCGTCCACGATCCCGCGCGCCGGAAACCCCGAGCTTCCGCGGCACACCGGGACGCGCACGATCGACGGCGAGGACTACCGCGTCGCCGCCTTCGACGCGCCCGGCTTCCTCGGCGAGCACCTCCGGGTCGCGGTCCTCGAGCCCCGCGCCAGGACCGCCGCCGACATCCGCCGGGGCCGCCTCGTCGCGGGCCTCATCCTGCTCGGGTTCTTCCTGCTGGCGCTGGTCGCCGCGATCGTCGTCTCCCGCAGCCTCGACCGCCAGATCGCCGACTTCCTCGCCGCCGCCCGCCGCCTGGCCGCCGGCGACTTCTCCGCGCGCGTGAAGACCCGCGGGCGCGACCAGTTCGCCCAGCTCGGCGAGGAGTTCAACAAGATGTCGGACCAGCTGGACTCCCGGCTGGGCGAGCTGCGCCAGGAGCGTCTGCGTCTGGAGCTGTCGCTGCGGCGGATCGGCGAGACGTTCGCTTCCAACCTCGATCGCGACGGCCTGCTGGAGATCGTCGTGCGCACCGCGGTCGACGCCGTCGGCGCCTCCGGCGGCCGCGCGCTCATGCAGGACCAGGGCGACGCGCACGGCGAGCGCCGCCCGGTCGCCGCGATCGGCCTCGACACGCGCCCGATGTCCGCCGCCGGCGAGGCCGAGCGCCGCGTCCTGGCCGTCGGCGAGCCGTCCTTCGCCGACCTCGAGGGCGGCCACGCGCTCGCCCACCCGCTGCGCGCCGGTCCCGCCGCCGGCCCGGACGCGGACGCGATCGCCGGGCTCATCTGCGTCTGGCGCACCGATCGCGCGTTCTCGCACCGCGAGCGCGAGCTGTTCCACTACCTCGCCGGGCAGGCGGCGGTGAGCGTCGAGAACGTCGGCCTGCACGAGACCGTCGAGCGCCAGGCGTCGACCGACGAGCTGACCGGGCTCTCCAACCGCCGCCGCTTCACCGAGACGATGGCCGCCGAGGTCGAGCGCACCAAGCGCTTCGGCGGCGAGCTGGGCCTCGTCCTGCTCGACATCGACGACTTCAAGGCCGTCAACGACACCTACGGCCACCAGCAGGGCGACCTCGTCCTCAAGGAGGTCGCCAAGGTCCTGCGCGCGTCCTCGCGCGAGATCGACGAGCCCGCCCGCTACGGCGGCGAGGAGCTGGCGGTCGTCCTTCCCGGCACGAACCTCGACGGCGCCCACCAGCTCGCCGAGCGCGTCCGCGAGGGCATCGAGGCGCTGGCGCTGCCGATCATCGGCGACGAGGCGTCCGAGCCGCTGCGCGTGACCGCGTCCTTCGGCGCCGCCGCCCTGCCCGCGTGCGCGGACGACGTCCGCGGCCTCATCGCCGCGGCCGACGAGGCGCTCTACCAGGCCAAACGCGCGGGCAAGAACCGCACGGTCAGCGCGTCCTGAGACTCCCTCGTCCTTCGGGTCCCGGGCTCGTTACGCTAGAGCGACCATGGGCCTGTTGGATGACGCCATCCGGGAGCACCTCGATCTCAAGCGCCGCCGAGGTGCGGACCCGGGCGAGATCGCCCGCGAGGAGGCCGAGGCGCTCGGCCCCGTGCGGCGTGAGGCGCCGGCGGAGGAGCCGTCCGCGCCCGCATCCTCGGCGGGTGGTTCGTACGCGGACCACGAGCCCGCCGCGCTCGACGAGCCGGCGGCCGCCTACGACGACGACCCGCTCGACGACGAGTACGAGGACGAGCCGATCGCGCCCCCGCACGGCGCCGGCGGCGGCACCGCGGCCGACGAGCGCGATCGTCCCCACCCGGCCGACCCGCCGGCCAACCACGACGACGTCTGGGCCGAGGACGAGGACGACAGCGCGACGCCGCCGCACGGCGACCCGATGGCCCATCAGGCGACGCGCGAGTTCTCGGCGACCGAGCTGGGCGACGCGCTGGGCCACCGCGAGGCGCCGCCCGCGACGCCGACCCACGACGACCCGCCGGCGCGCCCCGCCGAGCCGATCGCCGGCGACGAGGGCGAGGACGACGGCGCCGAGGACGAGCTGGACCAGACGCCGGACTTCCTCCAGGAGACGCCCGAGCACGACCGCCTCTGGTTCGAGCAGAAGCCGCCCAAGGACTTCGACTTCTGAGCACCACCCGCAGGCTGACGTGGATCGACGTGTTCACGTCGACGCCGTTGGCCGGGAACGGCCTGGCGGTCATCCACGACGCCGACGGCCTGGACGACGCCACGATGCTCGGCGTCGCGCGCGAGACCGCGCAGTCCGAGACGACGTTCGTGCAGGCCGCGACCGTCGACGGCGCCGACTACCGCAATCGGATCTTCACGATGGACGAGGAGATCCGGTTCGCGGGCCATCCGTCGCTGGGGACGGCCGTCGCCGTCGCCCGCGCGGCCGGGGTGAGCGAGGCGCGCTACCGGCAGCAGACCGGCGCGGGCGTGCAGCCGGTCGAGGTCGAGCTGCGCGGCGACGTCGCCCGCGCGTCGATGCTGCAGGAGCCCGCGCGGTTCGGCGAGGTCGTCGAGGCGGCGCCGGTCCTGGGCGCGCTGGGGCTCGGGCCCGCCGACGCGCACCCGGAGCTGCCCGTCCAGCCGGTCTCGACCGGGCTGCGCCACCTGATGGTGCCGGTGCGCGACCACGTCGCGCTGGAGCGGGCGCGGCCGCACGTCGCGCGCGTCGAGGCGGTCGAGGCCCAGACCGACACGATGGTCCTGTACGTCTTCGTGCCGGACGGCCGCGGCGCGGGCGACGGCGCGCCGGTCCGGGCCCGCGGGTTCGTGGCCGAGCGCGGGCAGGTGATGGAGGATCCGGCGACCGGCAGCGCCGCTGGCCCGCTGTGCGCCTACCTGCACGAGCACACGGGACGCGCGGAGACCACGGTCGCCCAGGGCGTCGAGCTGGGACGCCCGTCGCGGTTGGAGACCGCGATCGTCGGCGACCGCGTGCGCGTGTCGGGCGACTGCGTGGTCGTCCTCGACGGCTCGCTGCGCCTCTAGCGCGCTCGGACAGGCGTCCAGACCGCCCACTCAGCGGTTCAGATCGCTCACGCCCCGGTCGAAACGTTCCTCGACACAGGCAGCGCGTCGGCATCGGGGAACAATCCCGGCGCGCACTCGCCCCTCCGGCGACGGAGGGCGAAGGACGCCGCGAGCGCGCCGAGCCAGGCCCTCAGCCGTCGGCGCGCTCGCGTCCCTTCGCCGTCGCTCGCCTCGCCGGTGCGACGAGCGCGTGGCTCGCGTCCGCCCGCCTTGCCGAGCTACACTCGTCCTTCTCTGGGGCCATAGCTCAGCTGGGAGAGCGCCTGCTTTGCAAGCAGGAGGTCGTCGGTTCGATCCCGTCTGGCTCCACTGCCCGGAAGCCCCGCCCGCGCGGGGCTTTCGTCGTCTCCGGGCCTCCTCGCTCCGGCCCGCCGCCGAATCGCCCGGGCGCTCGAGCCGGGCGAGCGGATGAGACACACACGCGTGTAGCATCCCATCCTATGCGCAGGGGTACGACGTGGTTAGCGGTGCTCATGGGGATGGCGGTGATGTCGACGCCGTGCTCCGCGGCGGGGCTGGTGGTCGTTCCGTCGAAGCCGACCGGCTTCTGGGCGGGGACGCGTCTCACGCTGGCCGCCGATCGCGCCGCGTCGGGACGGCTGCGGGTGCGCGTCGCGGGGACGGTCGCCGTGAAGAAGCCCGCGAGCGTGGTCCTGGCCGCGACCGGCTGCGGTGCGGGGACCGACGACATCTCGAGCTTCGACTGGAGCCCGGAGCATCGCCCGGCCGACCGTCAGGCGGTCCCGGGCTGGCCGATCTACCAGCAGAGCCCCGAGGAGGTCCAGCTGCGCCTGCGGGGCCGGCGGCGCGTGTCGTACTCCGAGACCGTCGGCCACGGATCCCTCGACGGCCGCGGCGAGGGGTGGACCGACTGCGTGGCCCTCTCGCTCACGCGGCGCTCCAAGGACGGGCGGGACTTCGCGCCGGCCTTCGACGGGCCGGCGAGCACGTTGTACGTGAGCGTCAGCCTCCGGGACGGACGGCACGTCGCCTGCGGGCCGGTCCCGGCGTTCTGCTCCCGGAGGCGGTCCGCGCGGTTCGTCCCACCGGCCCTGCCCGACTTCCCGCCGGCCGACGGCTACCCGGGCGCCATCGGGCAGGGAGAGCCGGCGCCGGACTCCCAGACGGGGATCTCCACCTACCCGTACCACGTCTGCCCGATCGACGGTGGGCGCTACGTCCTGTGCACCGCGCAGCAGGCCGTGGCGGCACGGGGCTCCTAGCCTCGCGGGCGCGGCCGACCTCCAGGGGGTGAGCACACCACGGCCGCGAGGCATGCGCGTGCCATTGCCGGCGCCGCCGCGCCGGGCCAGAGTCCAGCGCATGATCGGGAAGGGCTCAGCGGCGCTCGTGGTCGCGACCGCGCTGGCCGTGCCGGCCTGCGGCGGGCAGTCCAGCGCGGACAAGGCCAAGTCGCAGGTCTGCGACGCGCGCACGTCGATCTCCGAGGAGATCGACACCCTCAAGAGCCTGCCGGTCTCGACGGCGTCGATCCCGGCGGCCGAGGCCAGCGTCAAGGCGATCGCCAACGACCTCAAGTCGATCACCGACGCGCAGGGCAACCTCTCGGGGCAGCGCAAGCAGCAGGTCGAGCAGGCCAACCACGCGTTCACGGCGCAGGTCGAGGACATCACCTCGAAACTGACCTCGTCGGGGTCGCTGAGCGAGGCCAAGACCCAGCTCGACACGGCGTTGCACCAGCTGACGTCGAGCTATGAGAAGACGTTCGCGAAGGTCGACTGCGGCGGCAGCTGAGGAGGCGAGGCACGTCATGGAATGGCTCGGGCTGGTGATGTGGGCGATGGTGGTCGGGCTGGCGATGCTGATGGCCGGGGCGGGCGGGCTCACGGCGCCGGCGCTGGGGCTCGCGTCGCTGCTGGCCACCGCCGGGCTGGTGTTCTGCGTGCTCTACATCGTGCTCGGCGGCGGGCGGTGGATGGCCTGGGTCTCGGCGGGCTGCGCGCTGGCGGCGACCCCGATCCTCGTCTCCGGCGCGAGCGTCCTGCTCGACGACGAGCGCGGCAGCGCCGACGGGACGTGGCTCGAAGAGCAGGCGGCGGGGATCGCGGGGGTCGAGATCCCGCTCCTGCTGACGCTCACGTTCGTCATGGCGCTCGCCGCGGGCGGCGTGACGACGGTCTCGTGAGAATCCGCTGAGAACGGCACACCGGTCCTGCCGCGTGGCAGCGTCTCGCGGTTCCCTGCGTGCCCCGTGGAGGTTTGAATGTCCCCGAAGCGGTGTACGGGAGTGTTCATCTATCTCACGAGGGGGAGTGCGAATGCGTCTGCGCGCATGGCTGGTGTCGTTCGTGGCGGTGTCGGTGCTGGGCGTCGCCGCCGGATCGGCGACCGCGGCGGTTCCGCCGGGGCAGGATCCGTTCTATAGCTACAGCGGAACGACGCCGCTGTCGCAGATCGCGCCGGGCACGGTGCTGAAGTCGCGGACGACGTCGATGCACATCGTGGGCATCCCGACGGCGATCACGGCGGTGCAGTTGCTGTATCGGTCGACCGGGCAGCGTGGCCAGGCGACGGTCAACGTCACGTCGATCCTCAAGCCGCTGCTGCAGATCGGCACGGCGCGCGTGGTCTCCTACCAGTCGTTCTACGACTCGCTCAACCAGGACGACGAGCCGTCCTACCAGGTGACCGGCGGCGGGCTGTCGATCGGCGGCGCGATCCCGCAGCTGGAGTCGGGCCTGGTCCAGCCGCTGCTGCTGGCCGGGTACACGATCGCGGTGCCGGACACCGAGGGCCAGGCGGCGGACTTCGCGGCCGGCCCCGAGTACGGCTACAACACGCTCGACGGCCTGCGTGCCGCGGTCAACGCGCGGTCGCAGACCGGGGTCTCCTCGTCCTCGAAGATCGGCATGATCGGCTACTCCGGCGGCGCGATCGCCACGGAGTGGGCGGCCGAGCTGGCACCGTCCTACGCGCCCGACGTCGACCGCAACCTGATCGGCTCGGCGATGGGCGGGGTCCTGGTCGACCCGGCGCACAACCTGCACTACGTCGACGGCACGCCGATCTGGGCGGGCGTGATGCCGATGGCGATCGTCGGCGTCGCCCGCGCGTTCAACATCAACCTGACGCCGTACCTGAGCGCGAAGGGCACTGAGGTCTACAACGCCATGCAGAAGACGTCGATCACGAACGTGCTCGGCCAGTACCCGGGCCTGACGTGGGCGCAGATGGCCAAGCCGCAGTACGCGACGCCGGAGAGCGTCCCCGAGTACGTCCACGCGGCCAACCAGCTCATCATGGGCACCGCGCCCGGCTCGCCCAACCACCCGCTGTTCATCGGCCAGGGCGCCAACGGCATCCTGGAGGGCACGCCCGGCGACAAGCCCGGGATCGGCGCGGGCGACGGCGTGATGATCGCCGGCGACGTCCGCACGCTCGCCCGCCAGTACTGCGCGGCGGGGGTCAAGGTCCAGTACGACCAGTACGACCTGACCAGCCACGTGACGAGCGCGATCCCGTGGCTCGGCGAGGCCGTGCCGTGGCTGACCGCGCGCTTCGCCGGCCTCCCGGCGCCGAAGAACTGCTCGAGCATCGCGGCCGGCAACGCGCTGACCCCGATCCCGGAGAGCTAGACGCGTCCCGCGGCGGCCCGTCTCTCGGGGGGACGGGCCGCGCCGCCGCGGCGTCGCTAAGGCCTCGCCGGCCTCGGCTAAGGGGTCGAACGCCCGACCTCGCACCGTTCCCCCGATGTGCGCGGGCACCCCTCAGGCGCACCATGGACGCATGACCCCGACCAGCACCATCGTGATCCAGGAGGCCGCCGCCGCGCACGAGGCCGCGCTGCGTGACCTCGCGCAGCTCGACTCCGCCCGCCCGCTCACGCGCCCGGCGCTCATGGCGACCGTCGACGGCCGGCTCGTGGCCGCCGCCTCGCTGCACGACGGCCGCGTCGTCGCCGATCCGTTCGCCGAGAGCGAGCAGGCGGTGCGCCTCCTCCGCCTCCACGTCGCCGAGATCGACGGCCGCCGCCGGACGCACCCGCGCCGGCGTCGACCGCGCCTCGCGCTGCGACCGCGCGCGGCCGTGTAGGCGATCGCCGCCGCCGGGGACGCTCCCCACCCTGGCGGCATGCGCACGAGCGCGAGCGCGGCGCCGCCGGCGTCCTTGCCGGCGGCGCGGGCGACCCTTCCGGCCGCCGGGGGAGGGATCCCGGCGGGGTGTGGTCCTCGCTTCGGCACGCCGCTCGCGGCGCGCCGTGGCCCAGTGGGTCAGGCCGGGACCACGTCTTGGCAGGCGTGGGCGAGCGCCAGCAGCAGACGCTCGGAGCGCGCGCCGATCTCCTCGTCGGCGTCGAAGACGACGACCAGGCGGTGCTCGCGGCAGAGCTCCAGCGGCAGACCCGAGAAGCGGCGCATCCGGCGCCCGATCTCGTAGCCCGACCGGCCCGTGCCGCGAACGTCGATGACGATGCGCAGATCGCCGCGCCGGGTGCGCGGGCGCGGGTCGTCGAGGACCGTCAGGCCGGGCAGCTGGCCGATCCGCGTGCGCAGCAGCGCCAGCGACGCCGCACGACCGGCGTTGACGAACCGGTCGGACGCGACACGTGACGGGAGGAGCGTGCTCATGCCCTCCTGGCGTGACTCCGCGACGAACGATGGTCGCGCGCGATGAACGGCGCCGTTCATCGCCGCGCAAAGCGACCGAACGGGCCGTTCACCCCGCCGCGCGCCGCGTGGCAGCGCGCCGCCGTTCACCCCACCGCCCGCAGCGCCGTCGCGCGCGCCTCGAGGTGGCGGCGCTCGGGGAGCGAGGTCGTGCGCCGGGCCGCCTCGTCGTAGGCGTTCAGCGCGCCCGCGACGTCGCCGGCCTGCTCGAGCAGGTGCGCGCGGACCGCGATCGGCCGGTGCGAGCGTGGGAGCGCGGCCTCGACGTCGGCCAGCAGCGCCAGGCCCGCCTCGGGGCCGTCGACCATCGCGACCGCGACCGCGTGGTTGAGCGCCACCATCGGGTTGCCGGGCAGCATTCGCATCAACAACCGGTAGAGCGCGACGATCTGGCGCCAGTCGGTCGCGTCGCCGTCCGGCGCCTCGGCGTGGACGGCCGCGATCGCCGCCTGCAGCTGGTAGGGGCCGGGTGGGGCGGCCGCCAGCGCGTCGGTCACCAGCGCGATGCCCTCGTCGATCTCCGCGCGCCGCCACCGCGAGCGGTCCTGGTCGGCCAGCGGCACCAGCGCGCCGTCGGCGCCCGTCCGCGCCGGGCGGCGCGCGTCGGTCAGCAGCATCAGCGCCAGCAGGCCCGCGACCTCGCCGTCGTCGGGCAGCCGCTCGCGGACCAGCCGGACCAACCTGATGGCCTCGGTCGTCAGCTCCGCCCGCGCCAGCCGCGGGCCGGACGTCGCCGTGTAGCCCTCATTGAACATCAGGTACAGCACGTGCAGCACCGCGCGCAGAGCGGCGTCGCGCGCGTCGCCCTCGGACGCCGGCGCGAACCGCCCGCCCGCCGCCCGGATCGTCGCCTTCGCGCGCGAGATCCGCTGGCCCATCGTCGCCTCCGGCACCAGGAACGCCGCGGCGATCTCGCCGGTCGTCAGGCCGCCCACCGCCCGCAGCGTCAGCGCGATCTGCGACGGCTCCGACAGCGACGGATGGCAGCACAACATCAACAACGCCAGCGAGTCGTCCTCGTCGGGGGCGCCACCGGCGCCGTCGTCGTCCCCGCCGGCCTCCGCGAACCCGCCCCCGAACCCGGGCGCCGACTCCAACGCGCGCGGCGGCTCCAGCGCCGCCGCGCCCTCCTCGCGCGCCCGCCGCGCCGACTCGCTGCGCCACGCGTCGACCAGCCGCCGTCCGGCGACCGCGACCAGCCACGCGCGCGGGTCGTCCGGCACGCCCTCGCCCGGCCACTGCCGCGCGGCGGCCAGCAGCGCCTCCTGCACGGCGTCCTCGCAGGAGTCGAAGTCGCCGGGATGGCGCCGCGCGAGCGCGCCGAGCACCCGCGGCGCCAGCTCGCGCAGCAGGGGCTCGACGTCCGGCGCGCCCGCCGACCTCACATCTCCGCTCCGCCCGGCGACATGATCGGCCGCACCTCCAGCGGCGTGAAGCGCGACGACGGGAAGCGCCGCGCGATGTCCCACGCCCGCTCGGGCGTCGCGCAGTCGACGAGGATGAAGCCGCCGAGGTGCTCCTTGGCCTCCGCGTACGGGCCGTCGGTCACCGCCGGCGCGCCGTCGACCACCCGGATCGTCCGCGTCTGCGCCGGGTCCGCGAGCGCCTCGGTCATGACCAGCTCGCCGGACTCGGTGATCTCCTTCAGCAACACGTCCATCTCGGCCATCAGCTCGGCGCCCTCCGGGCCCGAGAACAGCTCGCGCGAGTGCGGGTTGTCGTAGATCAGGATCAGGTACTTCATGGCAGGCAGGTCCTTCGGGTCGATAGATGACGTCCATCCCCAGGTCGGAGCCGCGCCCGCGGCTTCGACATCAGGCGGTACCGTCGCTGCCATCATGGCCGAGCTGACCGTCCCGGACATCCCGATCGCGCCCTCCGTCGCGCTCGATCCCGCCACGACCGCGCTGATCGTGGTCGACATGCAGCACGACTTCGTCTCCGACGGCGGCAGCCTCCAGGTCCCCGACGCCGCCGCCACGGTCCCGGTCATCGCCGACCTCATCCGCCGCTTCCGCGTCGCCGGCGCCCGCGTGGTCTTCACGCAGGACACCCACCGCGACGGCGACCCGGAGTTCGCGATCTGGCCGGCGCACGCGATCGAGGGCACCCACGGCCACGCGATCGTCGACGAGCTGCACCCGCTGCCCGACGACACCGTCATCCCCAAGCCCCGCTACGACGCCTTCCACGGCACGCCGCTGGACCACCTGCTGCGCCAGTGGGGCACCAGGACGCTCGTGATCTGCGGCACGGTCGCCAACATCTGCGTGCACTACACCGCCGCCTCGGCCGCGCTGCGCTGGTACGACGTCGTCATCCCGCGCGACGCGGTCTCCGCGCTGGACCCCTTCGACCTCGCCGCGTCGCTGCGTCAGACGACGTCGCTGCTGGCCGGCCGCGTGACCGACGCCGCCGGCATCGCGCTCACACCGCCCGAGTGACCAGGCGCGGCTTGCCGCCCAGCAGCCGGCGCAGCTGCGGGTGGAACAGGTCGCCGTCGGCCATGCGGTCGACGTCCTCGCGCGTGAGCACCTCGCGGTGCAGGACGACGATCGGCGTGTGCTCGTCGATCACGACGTCCGGCAGCGGGTGCAGCCGCAGCGCGGCGAGCATCTCCATCAGCGCGCCCGCGACCACCGGCCCGACGTCGGCGTGCACGACGCCGACGAACGGCGACAGCCACGCGTGCTCGCGGAACCCGCGCTTGACGCTGCCGCCGTGCCCGACGCGCGTGTCGTTGACCAGCAGCCGCAGCCGCCGCCCGTACTCGGCGCGCAGGCCGCGGACGACGTCGGCCGTCCCGTCGTCGCTGGCGTCGTCGACGACGAGGACCTCGCCGACCACGCCCGCGGTGTCGTCGAGCAGCGCGCGCAGCGTCGGCGCGATCGTGCCCGCCGCGTCGCGCGCCGGGACGATGATGGCGACCCCGGGCAGCGGCGGGGCGAGCGCCGCGTCGGCGAAGGGGGCCTGGGGCGTGGTGACGGCCATGGGGAACGTCTACCGCGCGCCGCGACCGGGCCGCCAGAGCCAGGCGGCACGGTCTACGACGCTCAGCGATGCCGGTCGTCAGCCCGCCGACAGGTCGAGGACGCCCTCCTCGTCCCAGGCGAACGATCCCTCCAGGACGTCCTGGGCCAGCGCGTAGGCCTGGTCGTCGTCGTTGTCGAACAGCTCCGCGAGCAGCGCGTCGGCCCGGCGCCGCGCCTGCCGGCAGAACAGGTCGGCCAGCCGCAGGGCCTCGGCGGCGCGCTCGGGCTGCTCGCGCTGCAGCGTCTGGGCGTAGACGACCGCGCTGGCGATCGCGAACAGCTCGGCGCCGACGTCGACGATCCGCCCGAGCACCGACTGCTTGCGCTCGAGCTTGGCCTGGTAGCGGCCCATCGCGTAGAACGTCGACCGCGCGAGCTTGCGCGCGCCGCGCTCGACGTAGCGCAGGTGCGTCCCCAGCTCGCCGAAGTCCGAGAACGACGACGGCCTGGTGCCCTCGCCGACCACCAGCCGCGGCAGCCACTTGGTGTAGAACTTCGCCGCCGCGACGCCGGCCTTGGCCTTGTCGCCCAGCCCGGTCTCCGGCTCCAGGATGTCGCCCGCGACCGCGAGGTGCTGGTCGACGGCCTCGCGCGCGATCAGCAGGTGCATGATCTCGGTCGAGCCCTCGAAGATGCGGTTGATGCGCATGTCGCGCATCAACATCTCGGTCGGCACCGGGCGCTCGCCGCGGGCCTTCAGCGACGCGGCGGTCTCGTAGCCGCGCCCGCCGCGGATCTGCACCAGCTCGTCGACGACCTTCCAGCCGATCTCCGACCCGTACAACTTGCCGATGGCCGCCTCGATGCGGATGTCGCGCTGCCGGTCGTCGGCCATCCGCGAGCAGACGTCGAGCATCGCCTCCAGGCCGAACGAGGACGCCGCGATGAACGCGATCTTCTGCGCGACCGCGTCGTGCTTGCCGACCGGCTGGCCCCACTGCACGCGCTCCTTGGCGAACTCGCGCGCGAGCTTGGTCGCCAGCTTCGTCGTCCCCAGGCAGATCGCGGGCAGCGCGAGGCGGCCGGTGTTCAGCGTGGTCAGGGCGATCTTCAGCCCCTGGCCCTCCTCCCCGATCAGGTTCTCGGCCGGGACGCGGACGTCCTTCAGCTCGGTGACCGAGTTCTCGATCCCGCGCAGGCCCATGAACGCGTTGCGGTGCGTGACCGTGATGCCGGCGGTGTCGTAGGGCAGCACGAACGCGCTGATCCCGCCGCGGTGGCCGTCGGACTTCGGGACCTTGGCCATCACCACGACGACGTCGGCGATCGCGCCGTTGGTCGCCCACAGCTTGGTGCCGTTCAACACGTAGTCCTTGCCGTCCGGCGACGGCGTGGCGGTGGTCCCGACGCGCGCGGGGTCGGAGCCGACGTCGGGCTCGGTCAGCAGGAACGCGCTGACGTGGTCCTTGGCGACCTTGGGCAGCCACCGCCGCCTCTGCTCCTCGGAGCCGAAGTGCAGCAGCGGCTCGGCGACGCCGATCGACTGGTGCGCGCTCAGCAGCGCGCCCAACGACGAGTGCACCGAGCCCACGAGCGTCAGCGCGCGGTTGTAGTACACCTGCGACAACCCGAGCCCGCCGTACTCCTTGGGCACCTTCATGCCGAAGGCGCCGAGCTGCTTCAGCCGTTCGACGACGGCCTCGGGGATCTTGGACTCGCGCTCGATCTCCAGCGGATCGACGTGCTCGCTGAGGAACGAGCGCAGGTCCTTCAGGAACGCCTCGCCCTGCTGGACCGCCGCGGGGTCCAGCTGGGGCTGAGGGTGGATCAGGTCGAGGTCGAGGTGGCCGAGGAACAGCTCCTTGCCGAAGCTCGGCAGGTTCCACTCGTTCTCGCGGGCGTCCTCGGCGACCTGGCGTGCTTCGCGTTCGCTGACGTCGGTGGCCATGCCCCGTTGACTACCCGGTCAACGCGGCGGATGCGCGCCCTCTGTGACCAGGCTCTCACCGACGCCGAGCACGCGGAACGGGACGTCCGCCTCCTCGGCCGCGCGCGCGAACGTCCCCGCCGGGTCGTCGACCTGGGCGTAGACCGGCGGCGCGTGGACCGCGTCGTAGTGGATCGGCACCGCGAGCCCGGCGTCGAGGAGCCGCGCGGCGGCGACCGCCTGGTCCGGGGTCAGCACCGCGTTCAGCGGCGAGCCGGGCTGTCGGTGGGGGAGGGAGACGAGCGCGCCGTTGATAGGCAGGAACGCGACGTCGGGCGCGCCGAGGCGCATCCGGATCTTCCACCACGAGCCGTGGAAGAGCGTGTCGCCGTGGTGCGACACCCGCGTGCCGTCGGCCTCCACGACCCAGCCGACCTGCGGGTCGCCGAAGCCGTCGACGGAGGGGATCGCGGTCGCGGCGAACGCGCCGACGGTCACGGTCTCCCACTCGCGCACGAAGCGCTGGCGGACGCCCAGCTCGACCAGCCGCCGCTCGGCGGGCAGCGTCGCGGCGATCTCCAGGAACTCGCCGGTGTCGGGCGCGGGGCGCAGCAGGAGGCCGTCCTCGCCGAGCGCCGCCGCGATCGCGTCGGGGTCGCAGTGGTCGTCGTGCAGGTGGGTGACGAGCGCCAGCCGCGCGGCGCCCTCGGCCGGCGCGGGCAGCTCGGTCAGCGCGTCGCCGATGAACTGGCGCATCGAGTCCGCGCGCGTCCACACGTCGATCACCGCCCGCTCGCCGCTGTCGGCCTCCAGCTCGACGCCTGCCCAACCCAATCGCCTGATGTTCATGGCCGGGCAGTTAACGACCGATCGGTCGCTATGTCAATAGCGACCGATCGGTCGGTAAACTTCGGCGCCATGCCCCGCCGCTCGCAAGCCGACGCCGCCCGGACCCGTGAGGCGATCGTCGCGCGCGCCGTCGACCTCGCCTCCGTCGAGGGCCTGGAGGGGCTCACGATCGGCCGCCTGGCGACCGACCTGGACATGAGCAAGGCCGGCGTCCTGGGCCACTTCGGCACCAAGGAGGACCTGCAGCTCGCCGCGCTCGGCGGCGCGACCGCGGTCTACCGCCGCGAGATCTGGGACCGCGTCCAGGACGTCCCCGCCGGTCGCAGGCGCCTGCTGGCGATCGCCGACGCGTGGCTGGACTACCTCGGCCGGGACGTCTTCCCGGGCGGCTGCTTCGTCACCGCCGCCTCCTGCGAGTTCGACGATCGCCCGGGGCGAGTGCGCGACGCGGTCGTCGCGATGCACCGGCGGTGGATGGGCGTGCTCGCCGAGGAGGCGCGGCAGGCGATCCGCGACGGCGACCTGCCGCGCGGAACCGACCCCTACGACATCGCGTTCGGACTCAATGCCATTGCGATGGGGGTCAACCAGGCGCGCCACCTGACGGGTGACGCGGACGCGCCCGGGCGCGGCTGGCGTGCGATGCGCACGCTGCTCGCCGCGCCGCGGGCGCGCCGGAAGTACGCGAGCTAAGCGGCTTAGATCGCGCGGACTTCGACGGCCTTCGGGCCCTTGGCCCCGGCCTCGGTGCTGTACTCCACGCGCGCGCCCTCGGCGAGCGTGCGGAAGCCGTCGGCCTGGATGTCGCTGTGATGGACGAACAGGTCCTTGCCCGACTCGTCCGGGGTGATGAAGCCGAACCCCTTCTCGTCGCTGAACCACTTCACGACGCCCTGCGGCATATGTGTCTCGCTCTCCTACGTGGGGTGTGCTGCCGGACGCGAGGAGGTGCTTCGAGACAACCAACCACTGCGACGCCAACACGCTGCTCTGTTAGCCGGTACAGCCAGCTCACCGGCCCTGTCGCGCGGCACCGTAGCAACCCAGAGCGCCGGTGGGAAGGGCTTTCCCACCGGCACGAGGGGTTCGTTCACTCAAGCTGCAAGAAGGCGCTCAGCCACGCGATCGGTCGCGTCGCCGTGTCCGCCGGCCAGCCGGCGGGTCAGCTGGGCCCGTCGGAAGTACAGCGGTGCGTCATGTTCCCAGGTGGCTCCGATGCCGCCGTGGACGTTGATGTTGGACCGCGAGGCGAAGTCCAGCGCCCCGCCGGCGGCCGATCGCGCGGCGCTGGCGGCCAGCGGCCACTCGTCGGGTCCGGAGTCCCGCGCCCAGCCCGCGTAGAACAGCAGCGAGCGCGCGTTCTCCAGGCGCCGCAGCACCTCGGTCAGCTCGTGCTTGATCGCCTGGTAGGACCCGATCGCGCGTCCGAACGTGAAGCGCTCCTTCGCGTACTGGACGCTCATCTCCAGCGTCGTCTGGACCGTGCCGACCGCCTCGGCGGCGATCAGCGCCTGGGCGACGTACCAGCCGTCGGCCGCAGCGTCGGACGAGACGGACAACAACCGTCCCGGCGCGTCCTTCAGCGAGACGTGTGCGACAGCGCGTGTCACGTCATAGCGGACGACTTGCTCGATCGTCACGCCGTCGGCGTCGGCCTCGACCGCCGCGACGGTCCCGTCGACGCCGACGACGACCAGCAGGTCGGCTCCGGGGGCGTCGGGGACGTAGGCGGCGCGGCCGGTCACGCGGACGCTGTCGCCGTCGCCCTCGATCACCGGCGCGGCGGGCCGGGCCGCGCCCGGGCCGTCGACCGTCCAGTTCATCTCCAGGTCGCCCGGCGGCCGCGTGGGGATCCACACGGGGCGGACCTCGCCGGCGGCGATCGCCTCCAGGCCGTCGTAGCCCGCGGCGTCCAGCAGCGCGGTCGCGGGCAGCAGGCCGAGGAACGGCACCGGGGCCAGCACGCGGCCGGTCTCCTCGGCGACGAGCATCGCGTCGAAGACGCCCAGGCCCGCGCCGCCGCGGGCCTCGGAGATCAGCAGCCCGGGCCAGCCGGCCTCGCGCGCGGCGGGCCAGAGGTCGGGCAGCTCGCCGAGGCCGTCGTCCAGCGCGGCGCGCGCCGCCTCGATCACCTTGAAGCGCGACAGCGTGCCGCGCGCGGCCTCGCGCAGGAACTCCTGCTCGTCGGTCAGCGAGAGATCCATGGCTAGGCCACCGTTTCCTTCGTGCGCAACTCGCTGAACGGGATGCCCTTGTCCAGCCGCGGCTCGGGCGGGAGGCCCAGCACGCGCTCGCCGATCGTGTTGCGCAGGATCTGCTCGGTCCCGCCCGCGGACTTCAGGCCGGGCAGGAACGAGATCATGTAGGCCCACTCGGACTCGTCCTCGTCCAGGGCGTCGGGCCCGAGGACGTCGGCGATCAGGTCGCCGGCGGCGATCGCGGCGTTGACCGTCGTGACCTTCGCCAGCCCGGACTCCGGACCGGGGATCTGGCCCTGGGACAGCGCGCTGAGCCCGCGGTAGGAGGCGAAGCGCAACGCCAGCAGGTCGGTCCCGATCTCGCCGATCGCCTTGCGCACGGCCTTGTCTTTGCGCGCGACCGGGTCGCTGCCGATGGCCCGCGCGAAGCGCGCCGCGTCGTAGCCGAAGCCCTGCGAGCCCAGGCCGATCGTCAGGCGCTCGAACATCAGGACCGTCAGCGCGGTCGCCCAGCCGTTGTCGACGCCGCCGACCACGTTCTCGGCGGGCACGCGCGCGTCGTCGAAGAAGACCTCGTTGAACTCCGCCTCGCCGGAGATCTGGCGCAGGCCGCGGACCGTGACGCCCGGCGCGCTCATGTCCACGATGAACATCGTCATGCCCTTGTGCTTGGGCACGTCGGGGTTCGTGCGCGCCAGCAGCAGGCCGAACGACGCGAACTGCGCGTTGGTCGTCCACACCTTCTGGCCGTTGAGCGCGAACGAGCCGTCGTCCTGGACGACCGCGCGCGTCTGCACCGCCGCCAGGTCCGAGCCCGCGGCGGGCTCGCTGAAGAGCTGGCACCAGACCTCGTCGCCGTGCAGCATCGGGCCGAGGTGGCGCTGCTTCTGCGCGTCGGTGCCGTGCGCGATCAGGCACGGCCCGAGCATCCCGAGGCCGATGACGTCCAGGATGCCGGGCACCTGCGCCCGCGCGAGCTCCTGGTTGACGATCACCTGCTCGATCGGGCCCTTGCCCTGGCCGCCGAGCTCCGCCGGCCACGTCGTGCCGGCCAGGCCGCCCTCGGCGAGCTTGCCCTGCCACGCGCGCCGCGCGGCCAGGTACTCGCTGTCCTCGGCGCCCGCGCGCGTCGAGCGCACCGGCGGCGCCGCCGCCTTGTTGGCCTCGAGCCAGCTGCGCACCTGCTCCCGGTACGCGGCCTGCTCCGGCGAGTCGTTGAGATCCACGCTCTCCCGTCCTCCTGATTTGGCTGACCAGCCAGTCGGTAGGACGGGAACTGTAGACGACGTGTCGAGTCAGACGGTCAGGCCGCCAGCTCGACCCGGTCGCGCCCGCCGTCCTTGGCGCGGTACAGCGCCCGGTCGGCGCGCTCGACGACCGCGCCGGCGTCCTCGGCGCCGTCCCACTGGGCGACGCCGGCCGAGCAGGTCTGGCCGGAGGGCGTGGCCGCGCGCAGGCGGTCGATCATCGCCCGGGCGTCCGCCGCCCCGCAGCCCGGCAGGAGCACGACGAACTCCTCGCCGCCGAAGCGGGCCAGGACGTCGCCCGCGCGCAGCGCGCCGCTCCACGCCGCGCAGGCGCCCTTGAGCAGCTGGTCGCCGGCGCCGTGGCCGTAGGTGTCGTTGTAGGCCTTGAAGTGGTCGAGGTCGAGGATCGCGACCGAGACCGGCGCGTCGTCGCGGCGCGCGTTGAGCAGCGCCAGGTGCAGCTCGTCGTCCAGCGCGCGGCGGTTCAGCACGCCGGTCAGCGCGTCGGTGCGCGACTGGCGCGCCAGGCGGGCGACCAGCGCGGTGCGGGCGAACGCGGTCGAGGCCTCGTGGGCCAGGAGCACCAGCAGGCGGCTGCGGCGGTCGCTCAGCTGCCGGACGTCGTGCCAGTAGACGACCAGCACGCCGATGCAGCGTCCGTCGAGCTTGATCGGCTGCGTGGCGATCGAGCGCGCGTCGTGCCGGGCGGCCAGCGGCCAGCCCTCGGCCAGCGCGTCGCCGACGAACATCGGGTCGCCCGACGTGTAGGACTCGAGCACGACCGAGCGCATGCCGGGCGCGACGCGCGTCTCGCGCAGCGCGCTGTCGGTGCCGCCGGCGGCGATCAGCGCGCCCTCGTCGTCGGGCACGAGCAGGACGGCGCCCGCGGCGTCGCCCACGCGGCAGGCGGCGTGGCAGAGCTGGTCGCGGACGACCGCGTCGTCCAGGCCGCGCGCCAGGCGGCTGGTGACGTCGGCCAGCGCGGCCAGCGCGGCGGTCTCCTCGCGCCGCTCGCGTTCGCGGTCCAGCCGGTCGCTGATGTCGCGCAGGAAGACGTTGAAGCGGGCCTCGCCGTCGGTCTCGGTCGCGCCGATCGTCAGCTCGACCGGGATCTGGCGGCCGTCGCGATGGCGGGCCGGGGCCTCCAGGCGGCGGTGGCGGACGCCCTCGTCGCCGGCGCGGTGCAGCATTGCGGCGATCGCCTGGCGCAGGCCCTCGGGGACGATCGTGTCGCCGACGCGCAGGCCGGTGAGCACCTCGCGGTCCCAGCCGAAGAGCGTCTCGGCGGCGGCGTTCATCGCCAGGACGACGCCGTCGCCGTCCAGGCGCAGGAACGCGTCGGGCGTGGCCTCCAGGATCGCCTGCAGCTCGGCGTGGCGCTCGTCGGCGACGAGCTGCTGCCGGCGGACCTCGACGTGGGCGCCGACCGCGGCGGCCAGCGCGCGCAGCGTCTCGCGCCCGGCCTCGTCGAGCTCGCGCGGCGTCGGGTCGATCACGCAGAGCGTGCCGATCTTGTGGCCCTCGGCGGTGCGCACGGGCGCGCCCGCGTAGAAGCCGACGCGCCCGCCGGTGACCAGGGGGTTGTCGGCGAAGTCCGGGTCGGCGGCCGCGTCGGCGACCACCCACGGGTCGGCGTCGTGGCCGATCGCGTGGGCGCAGAACGCGACGTCGCGCGGATCCTCGTCGCCGTGCCTGAGGCCGACGCCCGCCTTGGTCCACTGGCGGTCGGCGTCGATCAGGCTGACCGCGGCCATCGGCGTGCCCAGCAGGCGGGCGGCCAGCTCGGCCAGCGACTGGTAGGCCGGATCGGCCTCGGAGTCCAGCAGGCGCAGGCGCCGCAGCGCGGCCAGGCGCTGGGGCTCGTTCGGGGGCGTCGGAGGCAGGAGACCCATTCGCCCCGATCTTCGGCCGGGCCGGACGCGCGTCCAGCCCGCCTGGACGAAGCGCCTACCCGAGGGCCTTGAAGCCGCGATCGAACAGCTTCACGGCCTGCCCGCCCGGGTCGGGCGAGTGCAGCAGGACGACGCCGAGGCGGCGGCCGTCGCGCTTGACGGCGGCGACCAGGCAGCGGCCCGCGGCGTCGGTGAAGCCGGTCTTGATCCCGAGCGTGCCCGGGTAGTTCTCCTTCAACAACGGGTTGTGGTTGTAGAGGTAGAGCTTGCCGCCCTTGATCGGGAACGGCAGGACCGCCTCGCGGCGCTTGACGATGTTCGCCAGGCGCGGGGTGTCGAGCACGGCGCGCGCCTCGACGGCGAGGTCGGCGGCGCACGAGTGGTTGCCGCGGTCGGTGAAGCCGCTGGGCGTCGAGTAGTGCGTGCACGTCAGGCCCATCGACGCCGCGCGCGCGTTCATCATGCGGACGAAGCCCGGCACGGTGTGGTCGGGCGAGGTGCGCTGGGCCAGCGCGATCGCCGCGTCGTTGCCCGACGGCAGCAGCAAGCCGTACAACATCGCGCTGACGCCGATCCACTTGTCCTTGGGCAGCACGCCGACGCCCGAGCCCTGGTAGGCCAGCGCCTCCTTGGTGACGCGGACCTTCGAGCCGTCCGGCACGTGGTCGGTGACGACCAGCCCGGTCATCATCTTGGTCACCGAGGCGATCGGAAGCACCCGCGTCGGGTCCTTGCGCCACAGCACCTTGCCGGTGTCGAGGTCGAACAGCAGCCCGGCGCGCGGCGGGTGGCCGAAGCGGAGCGAGACGACGTCCTGCGTGCCCGCCAGCGCGAGCGTCAGCGGCGACGTCGCCGCCGCGGGCGCGACCGGGCCGTTGGCGGCCTGCAGCGGCTCGACCGGCGCGCCGGAGTCCGGACGGCTGGTCGTCGTCGTGGCGTCGTCGGACGTGCCGCAGCCGGCGAGGACCAGCAGCGCGACGAGGGCGACGATGCGCAGGACGGCACGCACCGGCCTCAGACCACCGCGCCCCGGGGGCGGCCGTTGTTGTAGGCCGGGTTCTGGCGGTGCGCGAACGCGCGGATCGCCAGCAGGCCGAAGGCGAAGCCGCCGATGTGCGCGAAGTACGCGACGCCGCCGCTGTCGCCCGCCGGGTCCGTGAGGCCGGCGGCGCCGAAGGCGATCTGCTCCAGGAACCAGATCCCGAGCACGGCCATCGCGGGCAGCTCGACCAGCGTGAAGAAGAAGATGACGAAGATCACCGTCAGCACGCGGGCGCGCGGGTAGAGCAGGATGTAGCCGCCGAGCACGGCGGCGATCGCGCCCGACGCGCCGACCAGCGGGACGACGTCGCCGGTGCCGCCGGCGATCAGCGTCTGGCCGGCCAGCGCGGCGAGCCCGCCGAGCAGGTAGAAGACGATGAACTTGGCGCGGCCCATCGCGTCCTCGACGTTGTTGCCGAAGATCCACAGGAACAACATGTTGCCCGCGAGGTGGATCACCGAGCCGTGCATGAACATCGACGTGAACGCGGTCACCCAGACCGGGGCCTGGCCGTGGACGTCCTTGCCGCAGGCGATGGCGGCGCCGCCCTGGACCGCCATGCACTGCTGGCCGAGGTGCTTGACCTCCCACGGGATCCACCCGTAGTCGATGACGTTGGCGTTGGACGGCCCGTGGAGGATCCCGCCCTTCTGCCACAGGAAGTAGGACAGGACGTTGGCCAGGATCAGCGTGATCGTGACGACGGGGAACGTCGTCGTGGGGATGTTGTCCTTGAGGGGGAACACGCGGCGGGGCGGGTCGGCCCCGAGAACGCTATCCGGCGGTCGCGGCCAGCGGGCCGGTCCCGGGCTCGGCCTGCGGGACGTGCTCGTCGGCGTGGTAGGAGGAGCGCACCAGCGGCCCGGCGGCGACGTGGTCGAAGCCCATCTCCATGCCCGCGGCGGCCAGCGCGTCGAACTCCTCGGGGTGCCAGTAGCGGACGAGCGGCAGGTGGCGCTCGGTCGGGCGCAGGTACTGGCCGATCGTGATGACCTGGACGTCCTTGGCGCGCAGCTGGCCGAGCGCGTCGACCATCTCGTCGAACGTCTCGCCGAGGCCGACCATCAACCCCGACTTGGTCGTGACGGCGTCGCCGCCCATCTCCTTGGCGGTCCGCAGGACGCGCAGCGAGCGCTCCCACGTCGAGCCGCGGCGGGCGATCGGGTACAGGCGCGGGACGACCTCGACGTTGTGGTTGAAGACGTCGGGCCGCTCGGCGATGACCTTGGCCAGCGGCATGTCGAGGCCCTGGAAGTCCGGCGTGAGGATCTCGACCTTGCAGTTGGGCGCCTGGCGGCGGATCTGGCGGATGACGCCGACGAACGCGTGGGCGCCCTTGTCGGGCATGTCGTCGCGGTCGACCGACGTGATCACCGCGTGGCGCAGGCCCATGCGCGCGACCTGGCGGGCGACGCGCGCGGGCTCCAGCGGGTCGTTCCAGGTCGGCTTGCCGGTCTTGACGTGGCAGAACCCGCAGCGGCGCGTGCAGGTGTCGCCGAGGATCATGAACGTGGCGGTGCCGCGCTCCCAGCAGTCGCCGATGTTCGGGCAGGCCGCTTCCTGGCAGACCGTGTGCAGGTTGTCGTCGGCGATCTTGGCCTTCAGCTCGCGGTACTTCGGCCCGCCGGGCATGGGGACCTTGAACCACTTCGGCTTGCGCTCGCGGAGGTCGAGGACGTCGGGCCCGAGGACCTTCAGGACGTCCATGCCACCGGGGTTGGCGCGTGAGCGGGTCTTGTGCTCGCGCTTGCTCGTGCTGGGTTCCGCGGCCATCGCGGCTGGGACGTTAGCGAGCGCGGACGAGATCCACACTCGCGCGCGTGAGCGCGACGAGCGCGAAGACGAACAGGCCGAGCTGTGCCAGCGGGCGGTCGCTGGCGCCGGCGTTCCACGTGACCGCCAGCGCGGCGGCGACGGCGAAGGCGACGTTGCCGGCCAGCGGGCCGGTGAGGAGGATCAGCGTGCTGCGGCGCTTGGAGGCGGTCGGCGCGTGCAGGCACTCGCCGCCCCACAGCCAGGTCCGGTTGGCGCCGATCATCAGGCGGCCGACGCGCACGGTGAAGAGCGTGCGCCCGGCGCCGAGCAGGACGCACACGCGGCCGCGGGTCAGCGCCAGCGCGGCGGCCGCGCGGCCCAGCTCGTGGATGAGCGCCGCGGGGATCGTCGCGGCGAGGATGACGAGGAGGATCGCGAGGGGGCCGTCCATGGCCCGGAGCGCATCGGCGTGCGGGCGCGGCGGCTTCAGGCGACGGGCGCCGCGGTCAGCGCTCGTTCGAGGCGCTGGGGCGTGACGATGCGCTGGCGCGCGTCGAGCGCCCGCGCGAGGTGGTGGGTCACGCGCTTGCGGACGCAGTCCAGCCGGCCCGCGCGGCCGGTGAGCGCCTCGACCGACGTCATCGCGACGCCGCCGAGGCCGCAGGGGACGATCCAGGTGAAGGGCTCCAGCGCCGCGTCGTCGAGGTTGATGGCCAGGCCGTGCATCGTGACGCCGTGGGAGATGTGCAGGCCGATCGAGCCGATCTTGTCGTCGCCGACCCAGACGCCGGTGAAGTCGCGGCCGTCGGCGGCGCGGCCGCGGGCGTCGGCGATGCCCTCCTCGCGCAGGGCGGCGACCATGGCGTCCTCGAGCTGGGTCACGAAGGCCATGACGTCGTCCACGCGCGCGATCGGGTAGGCGACGAGCTGCCCGGGCCCGTGGTAGGTGACCTTGCCGCCGCGGTCGACGTCGACGACGTCGATGCCGCGCTCCGCGTACCAGGCGTCGCCGAAGGGCAGCTCGGCGGGGTCGGAGCGGCGGCCGCGCGTGTAGACCGGGTCGTGCTCCAGCGTGAGGATCGTGTCCGGGATCAGGTCCTGGCGGCGGGCCTCGCGGACGCGCTGCTGCAGGGCGAGCCCCTCGCGGTAGGGCACGCGGCCCAGGTGCACGCTCCAGAGCTCCATGTCCACGATGGTAGAAGGCCGCCGGTCGGGTAGCGCGGTCGTCATGGCCGACAGCATCACGTTCCTGGCCAAGGACGACGAGGGCCAGCGGATCCTGGACGAGCTCGAGCAGCAGACCGACCTGCGGGCCGAGGCGGGCGACGAGGGGGACACCCGCGTCTACCCCCTGGAGGACGAGGAGCACCGGATCGAGATCGTGCAGACGCTGACCGACATCGATCCCGAGTGGTCGGAGCACCTCGCTCTGCAGATGCCCGCGTAGCGGGGCGCCCCGTGGGCGGGCCGCGCGGCGCGTGGCACACTCGGTCGGGAGATGGCCGCCGAACGCGCCCCGATCGCCCAGTGGCGTGCCCGCCTGCGCTGGCGGCTGGCGGGGGCCTGGCAGTGGCCGGCGTTCTGCGTCCTGACGGTCTTCGACACGGTCGTGCTGTCGCGGCTGCCGTTCGCGGGCGGCCGCTCGACGCTGATCGGCAGCCTGCTGGCGGCGGGCCTGCTGAACATGATCGTCGTGGCGGTCGTGCCCAAGGTGGGCGGCCCGCTGCTGCGGCGGCGCCGACCCGACCTGCCGCGCGAGGTCGCCGCCGACTTCGCCGGGGCGGTCGGCCTGGCGGCGTTGTCGGCGGTGCTGCTCGTCGGCGGCCTGCTGCACCGCCCGACGCTGCGCGCCGACGACCGGACGATGGCCTTCGCGGTGGCCGAGGCGCGGGCGTTCGCCGGCCATCGCGCGCCCAAGCGGTACCTGCCGCTGAGGGGGCAGGACACGTGGCATCCGGGGCCCGGCGTGTACCGCAGCTGCTTCGAGGGGCCCGATCCCCAGCGCGACTTCTGCGTGGTCGTGCGCACCGACGATCCGCGCACGATCGTGCGCGCCGACCCGGACCAGCGGCCCAACGCGACCGTCGCCGGCGAGGACAACCCCGGGCACTTCCGGGGCTAGTGTCGTGATTCATTCATTCGCTGGCCGCCTCCGAGCATCCCGGAATGCTGCGACCGAATGAATGAATCACGACACTAGCTGGCGCGCGTTCCCGGTCGGTCGCGGGGCCAAGCGACGTCGGACCGGATTCCGAGCTTGTCAGGCCGTTGACATCAAGGAAAGTTCGGGCCCTACCGATGTCGGTCGCGGATGCGCAGGTTGCGAGCGTTCGCGGGTGTGGTGGGGGCGTCGGGATCGGTGATCGCGGCGGGCGGCCTCCTGCTCGCGATCCTCTCCGCCGGCGTCGCGTTCCACGGCTGGCCGAACATGCGCGACCCGGGCGATCGCACCGGCGACGGCGCGACCGCGCTGGCCGCCGCGCCCAACGGCGGCGCCGCGCTGCGCGCGGGCGACGACACGGCGGTGAGCGCGCTGCCCACCGTCCCGGTGCGCCGGGCGGCCGTCGCGGCCGTCGTGCGGCGGGTGGACGAGCGGCGCGTGGAGCGCCGGCGCGCGAGCGTCGACGACGTGCGCGAGCGCGGCGCGGACCGGACGCCCGCGACGTCCTCCCCGGGCGTGAGCGGCGCGCCGCGCGGCACGTCGCCGTCGCAGGCCACGGCGCCGTCCCACGAGCCCTCCGGGGTCTCCGGCGCGGGCGCGGGCGCGTCGTCGACCGCGACGACCACGCCCACCACGACCTCTTCCAGCGGCACCGCGCCCACGCCTCCGGCCACGCCGACGCCGACGCCGCCGGTGCCCGTCGCGCCCTCGAGCGTCACCGACGCCGCCGCGCAGGCCGTCCAGACCACGACCGCCGCCGCCGGCGGCATCGTCTCCTCCACGACCACCGGCGCCGCCCAGACCCTCGCACCCGCCGCGCCCAACGTCGCCTCCACCGTCTCCGGCGTCGGCCAAGCCGTCGGCACCACCGTCACCCAGGCCGGCCAAGCCGTCGGCGGGATCCTGACGGGCCTGGGCAGCGGCGCGGGCCAGTAGCGCCGCTCGCGCGCCGATCCCCTTCCCGCGCGGTGACCGCCGCGCCATGGTCCTGCGCACGGGCGTGCGGACCGCGATCTCGATGCCGAGCGAGACGCTCCGGGCGCTCGGCGTCTCAGGACAGCCGCGCGCGGATCGACGCGAACAGCGCCGCCCCGTCGGCGTGGGTGGTGGTCGTCAGCGTCAGCGGCGCGGTGTGGTGGATGGTCACGGCGCCGGAGGTGACGGTCGGGCGGGTCGTGATGGGGCCGAGCGTGAGGGTGGTCGGCGCGGGGCCGGGGGTCGGGTGGCCCAAGATGATGGTGTCGGTGCCGGAGATGACGATCGCGGTGGGGAGGAGGTCGGCGACGGCGTCGGCGAGGAGGGTGGCGAGCGCGGTGCCGGAGGCGCGGTGGGTGGCGAGGAGCGACTCGACGTCGACCGGGGCGGTGGTGGTGAAGGCGGGCGCGGAGGGGCCCGGCGGGGCCGGCGCGGGCCGCGGCGTCGCCGCGCGCTCCTCGGCCAGCAGCGTCCGGGCCGCCGCCGCGATGCGCTCCGCGCTGGGCAGCGCCGCGGCCTCCAGCGACGCGGCGTAGGGCACCGGCGCGTCGGCGCCGGTCACGCGGGCGACGGCGATCGTGCGCGGCAGCAGCGCGGCGAGCGTCGCGGTGATCCCGCCCTGCGGCGGGCCCTCCTCGACCAGCACGGCGCGGCCGGTCGCCCCGCAGGCGTCGAGGATCGCGGGCTCGTCGAGCGGGCGCAGCGCGCGGAGGTCCAGGACGCCCGCGTCGACCCCCTCGCCCGTCAGCGCCCGCGCCGCGGCCTGCGCGAGGCCGACCATGCGCGACGTCGCGACGAGCGTCACGTCGTCGCCGTCGCGCCGGCGCGCGGCCCGCAACGGCGCGGCCTCGCGCTCGTCGACCTCCACCGGCCCGACCGTGTCATACAACAACGTGTGCTCCAGCAGGACGACCGGGTCCTCGCCGCGGATCGCCGCGCTCAGCATCCCGTGCGCGTCGCCCGGCGAGGACGGCGCCCAGACCGTCAGCCCCGGGATGTGATGCATCAACGCCTCGACGTTGCTGGAGTGCACCGGCCCCAGCCGCCCGCCCGCGCTCTGCGGCATCCGGAGCACCATCGGCGCGTGCACGCGCCCGCCGGTCATGGTCCGCAGCGGCGCCGCGTGGTGGGCCAGCTGGTCGTAGGCCAGGCCCGCGAACGTCGCGGTCGTCAGCTCGACCACCGGCCGCAGCCCGGTCATCGCCGCGCCGATCGCGACGCCGACGATCGCCGCCTCCGACGACGGCGCGTCGAGCACGCGCCCGGCGCCGAAGTCCTCCAACAACCCGGCGGTCACGCCGTAGGACCCGCCGCGCGTGCCCACGTCCTGGCCGAGCAGGATCACCCGGTCGTCCTCGGCCAGCGCCGCGCGCAGCGCTTCGCGCAGCGCCTCGCGGTAGCTCAGCTCGCGCGTCACGCGGCGTCGCGCTCCGGTGACGCCACCGCGGTCTCGGTCGCCGCGTCGAGCCGGTCGCGCACCGCGCCCTCGATCGCGTCGCGCTCGGCGTCCGACAGCACGCCCTTGCCGGTCAGCCGCTCGGCGAACGCCGCGACCGGGTCGACCGCGCCCTCGCCCGCGCGGCGCACGATCGCCTCCACGAGCGTCGGGTGGCGCTCCTCGCGCGCCCGCCGCGCCGCCTCGACCACGCACTTGCGGACCTCGACCGGATCGACGCCCGAGCACTTCAGCCCGGCCACCCCGGACGCCGCGCTGCGCTGGAACAGCTCGGTCACCGCGGGCGCCGGCGCGTCGTGCGCCAGGTCGTGCGTGACCAGGAAGACGACCGGCAGCGACCACGACGCCGCCAGCGCCAGCGTCTCGGCGAACACGCCCTCGGCGGTCGCGCCGAGCGTCAGCTGGCAGAGCGCCACGCCCTCGTAGGACCGCGCGGCGAAGCTCAACGCGACGCCGGCGCTCAGCGGCGCGTGCCCGGCCGGGATCGCGAAGCCGCCGTAGAGCCCGCGGTCGGGGTCGACGACGTGCGTCGACCCGCCCAGCCCGCCCGACGTCCCGGCCGACCGGCCCAGCAGCTCGGCCAGCACGGCGGCGGGATCGGTCCCGCGCGCCAGCGCCCAGGCGTGGGCGCGGAACGTCGTCAGCACCGCGTCGCCGGGCCGCAGCGCCCGCGCCGCGCCGAGCACCACCGCCTCCTCGCCGCGCGCCGCGTGCAGGAAGCCTCCGATCGACCCCGATCCGTACAGCTCCGCTGAACGCTCCTCGAAACGGCGCATCAGGAGCATCGTGGTCCACCACTCCTTGGCCGTCGCGGCGTCGGGGAGTGGTTGGCCGGGCATCGCGCCGCGAGCGTATCGCGGCGGGGCGGACGTTGGGCACGCGATGCCCAGCATCTGCGCCGCGAGCGTATCGCGCGGACGCGCGATCGGGCGCGACGCCCGGCCGAACGGGGCGGGAGGAGAGAGTGCGGCCGCCCCCGGTGGTCAGAGGTCAGAGGAGCGTGACGACCGACTTGACCTCCGTGTAGAGCTCCAGCGCCTCGGCGCCCATCTCGCGGCCCCAGCCGGACTCCTTGTAGCCGCCGAAGGGCAGCGCCGCGTCGAACACGTTGTAGCAGTTGATCCATACCGTCCCGGCCCGCAGCGCCTTCGCCGTCCGGTGGGCCTTGGACAGGTCCTTGGTCCACACGCCGGCCGCCAGGCCGTAGTTGGTGGCGTTGGCGTCGCCCGGGGTCGCGCCGCGCTCGAACGGCCGCACGGTGACGACCGGGCCGAAGATCTCCTCGGCCTCGACCTTCATCCGCGGGTTGGTCCCCGCGAGCACCGTCGGCTCGACGAAGTACCCGCGGTCGCCCTTGCGCTTGCCGCCGACGACGGTCTCGGCGCCCTCGGTCTCGCCGCTGGCCAGGAACCCGCATACGCGGTCCATCTGCTCCTGGGAGACCAGCGGCCCCATCTGGGTCTGCGGGTCGAGGCCCGGGCCCACCTGGATGCTCCGGGCGTGCTCGGCGACGCCGCTGACGACGTCGTCGTAGATCGACTCCTCCACGAACAGCCGCGAGCCCGCCGCGCAGCATTGCCCGTGGTTGAAGAAGATCGCGTTGGCCGCGCCCGGGATCGCCGTCTCGAGGTCGGCGTCCGCGTAGACCACGTTGGGGGACTTGCCGCCGAGCTCCAGCGACACCTTCTTGATGTTGCCCGCGGCGGCCTGCAGGATCAGCCGGCCGACCTCGGTCGAGCCCGTGAACGCGACCTTGTCGACGTCCGGGTGGGCGGCCAGCGGCGCGCCGGTCTCCTCGCCGAAGCCCGTCACGACGTTGACGACGCCCGGCGGGATCCCGGCCTCCAGGCACAGCTCGCCGAGGCGCAGCGCGCTGAGCGGCGTCTGCTCGGCGGGCTTCAGGACGACCGTGCACCCGCACGCCAGCGCCGGCCCGAGCTTCCATGCCGCCATCAGCAGCGGGAAGTTCCAGGGGATGATCTGGCCGACGACGCCCACCGGCTCGTGCAAGGTGTAGGCGTGCCATTCGGCGCCCGGCATGTAGGGCACCGAGATCTGCAGGGTCGAGCCGCCGTTCTTGTTGGCCCAGCCCGACATGTAGTGGAACAGGTCGGCGGCCAGCGGTACGTCGGCCGCCTTGGCGACCGTCAGCGGCTTGCCGTTGTCGAGGGTCTCCAGCGTGGCGAGCTCGTCGCCGTGCTCGAGGATCAGGTCGCCGAGGCGGTGGATCGCGCGACCGCGGTCCGACGGCGACATGCGCCGCCACGGGCCGTCCGGGTCGAACGCCGCGCGGGCGGTCTTCACGGCCCGGTCGATGTCCTCCGACGAGCCGCGGGGGATCGTCGCGAGCACGTCGCCGGTGGACGGGTCGTAGGTCTCGAAGGTCTGACCGGATGCCGCGTCCACCCAGTCGTTGCCGATCAGCATCTGGTGGTGCCGCGTGACGAACTCGCGGGCGTGCTGATCGATCGTGGCGTCGAGCGCCATTGAGTGCCTCCTTCGTAAAAGGGTCTTGGCGCGAAGCTACGTCGGAGGGGGTTGCAAGTCCGTTGCGAGCGGCGTACAACCGAACGCGGGGTCTCATGAGCGACTGGACCGCGCTTCCCGCGACGGGGGATCGGCGCCGACGCGCGCTGCGGTTGGCGCGCGCGCACGACGCGGTGCTGGCCGGCGCGCCGCCGCCGCCCGGGGTCCGCGGGCTGATCGTCGACTCGTGGCGGCGCTGCGCGGCCGCGGGCATCGACCCGCAGCGCGGCCTGGCCCCGCTGGCCGTGCCGACCGACGAGGCGTCGGAGCGCTGGGCGCGCAGTCCGCTGGCCGCCGCCGAGCCCGTGCTGCGCGAGCTGCTGGCCGACGTGCGGGCCGAGGGCCAGCAGGTCGTCCTGGTCTGCGACGCCGACGGCACGCTGCTGTGGATCGACGGCGACGAGCGGATGCTCGACCAGGCCACGGGCGTCCACCTCATGCGCGGCGCGCGCTGGAGCGAGGCCGCCGCCGGGACCAACGCGATGGGCACCGCGCTGGCGCTCGACCACTCGCTGCAGGTCTTCAGCGCCGAGCACTTCGCCACGCCGGTCCACGGCTGGACGTGCAGCGCCGCGCCGCTGCACGACCCGCGCACCGGCCAGCTGCTCGGCGTGCTCGACCTCAGCGGCCCGCTGCAGACCGCGCACCCGCACTCGCTCGCGCTGGTCGGCGCGGCGGCGCGGATGGTCGAGGCCGTCCTCGCGCAGCGGCCCGTGATCCTGCCCGCCTCGACGCAGGGCGTGTCGCTGCGCGTCCTCGGCCGCGACCGCGCCGAGGTCACGCTCGCCGGCGGCCGGACCGTGACGCTCTCCCGCCGCCACAGCGAGTTGATGGTCCTGCTCGCGCTGCGCCCCGACGGCATGACCGCCGAGGAGATCGCGATCGCGCTCTACGGCGACTTCGGCAAGCCGGTCACCGCCCGCGCCGAGCTGTCGCGCCTGCGCCGCATCCTCGGCGGCGCGCTGCTGGCCGAGCCCTACCGCCTCGCCGCGCCGCCGCGGGCGGACTTCCTGGCCGTGACCGCGACCGACGTCGCCGCCTACCCCGGCCCGCTGCTGCCGCGCTCCGAGGTCCCGCTGGTCGTCGAGGCCCGCGAGGCGCTGGACCACCGGGTCCGCTCCGCGGTCCTGCGCTCCGGGGACCCGGCGCTGCTGGAGCGCTGGGTGACCTGCGCCGCCGGCCGCGACGACCTCGAGGCCGCGCGCCGCCTCGTCGGGCGGCTCGCGCCCGACGACGTCCGCCGCCCCGCGGCGCTCAGCCACCTGCGGCGGCTGGTGCGGACGGCCTGACGCGCCGCGCTAGTCGAAGTGCCCCGGCTCGGCCACGGCCCACTGGTACAGGAACTCCTGCGGGCTGAGGCGGTCGAGGTCGCGGATCAGCGCCTCGTGCATGCGGCGGCGCTGGCGGGAGGTGCAGTCCCAGAAGAGGATGCCCTCGCCCTGGTCGAGGTCGACGACCTCGATCGAGTCCCCGGACACGAGCACCTCGTACCGCGACCGGGCGCGCGCGCCGCTCATGGCGCCACCGCGTCCAGCGCGGCGTCGCCGACCAGCAGCTCCCCGTTCGGGGCCCAGACGGTCGGCACGCTCTCCACGCCGCGCGCCACCGCCTGCGCGGTCGCCTCGTCCAGCGCCTGGCTCACGGCGTCGCGCTCCAGCGCCTGCAGGACCGCGCGCGGGTGCATCTCGCACGCCGACGCGGCGATCAGCACGACGTCGGTGTCGCCGAGGTCCGCGCCGCCCGCGTAGGCCTGGCGGAACGCGGCCAGCGAGAACGCCACCGCGCGGCCGATCTGCTTGGCGTAGGTCGCGGCGCGCAGCGCGAGCTCGGGGTCGGAGCCCTCGGGCGGCCAGCGGACGGGCTGTAGCCGGCGGTGGCCTGCCACGCGCTCGATCTCGACCTGGGCGATCTCGCGTTCGGTCGCGCAGCGGAACCCGTCGTCCCACGCGCGCGGCGAGCGGATCGGGATCCACTCGGCCGCGAACGGGAGCACCTGGAGCACGCGCTCGGCCGCGAGGTAGGCCTCGGGCGACGCGAAGTCGTAGTAGAACGCGCCGCGGTCCGCAGGTGCGGGCTCCGGGTGGGCGGACCCGTGTTGGGTGACCTCCAGGCCCACGGCCGCCGCGCTCCTAGCCGTGGATCAGCCAGCCGTCGGCCGCGCGCGCGGCCTCCATGACCCCTTCCGACAGGGTCGGGTGGCCGTGGATGATGCGCGCGACCTCGGGGTAGCCGCCCTCGACGAGCTTGACGTTGACGAGCTCCTGGATCAGCTCGGTGGCGCGGGTGCCGACGATGTGGCCGCCGAGCATCTCGCCGTACTTCTTGTCGCCGACGATCTTGATGACGCCGGTGCGGTCGCCGTAGACGGTGCCCGCGCCGACCGCGCCGTACTGGACCTTGCCGACGACGACGTCGTAGCCCTGCTCGCGCGCCTGCTCCTCGGTCAGCCCGAACGAGCCGACGTTCGGCGTGCAGAACGTCGCGCGCGGGATGTCCAGATAGGAGATCGGGTGGGTCTGACGGCCGGCGGCGTCCTCGACGGCGATGATCCCCTCATCGCTGGCCTTGTGCGCGAGCGCCGGGCCCGGGACGAGGTCGCCGATCGCGTACACCTTGGCCTTGGACGTGCGCAGCGCGCCGTCGACCTTGACGAGGCCCGCGTCGGTCAGCTCGATGCCGGCGGTGTCCAGGCCCAGCGCGGCGACGTCGGGCCCGCGGCCCGCGGCGATCACCACCCAGTCGTAGTTGCCGGTGTCGGCCGCGTCGAAGAACGTGCCCGTCCTGACCTCGATGCCCTGCTTCTTGAAGCCGCGCAGCGCGGCCTTGGAGATGTCTGAGTCCTCGGTCGGCAGCACGCGATCCAGACCCTCATACAACGTCACCTGCGAGCCGAGGCGCTGGTAGGCCGAGGCGATCTCCGTGCCCGACGCGCCCGCGCCGATGACCGCCAGCGTCGTGGGCAGCTCGGTCAACGCCCACGCCTCCTCGGTCCCGATCACGTTGCCGCCGAAGTCCAGGCCCGGCAGCGACCGCTTCACCGAACCGGTCGCCAGGACCACGCCCTTGGACGCCGTGTAGACCGTGTCGCCGACCTTGACGTCACCGTCGGCGGTCAGCGCGCCCTCGCCACCGATGACCTCCACGCCGTTCTTCTTGAACAACCCGGACACGCCGCCGGTCAGCGTCGTGATGACCTTCTTGCGGCGCTCGTTGATCGCGCCGAAGTCGACCGTCGGCTCGGTGCCGTTCAGGCTGATCCCGAACTCGCCGGCGTCGCGGACCTCGGAGAGGATGTCGGCCGAGCGCAGCACGGCCTTGGCGGGGATGCACGCGTAGTTCAAACAGCGGCCACCGACCACGTCATCGCGCTCGATCACCGCCGTCTTCATCCCGAGCTGAGCGGAGCGCACCGCGGCCACATAGCCGCCGGGACCCGAGCCAATGACGATGACATCGAACGTCGTGTCGGACATAGCCCGGAATGTAGCGAACGGGTGGTCGGACCCTACGCCCGGTCAGGTGTCGGCACCTGGAGGCGCGCGAGCACCCGCACGAGCTTCCAGAACAGCCAGCCCGCCGGGAGGATGATCGCCAGGCTCAGCACGACGTCGCCGATCGACGACGCGCGCAGCAGGAACAGGAAGAAGAAGACGACCAGGACCGCGAGCAGGATCTGGAAGAGCAGCACCGCGACGTAGCGCTTGGCCCACATGCCGTAGGCGGCCGCGAACATCAGCGCGCAGTAGACGATCAGCGTGCCCGCGCCGCCGGCGCCGCTGTGGCCGGTGATCGCCAGCACGAGGTTGACGAGGCCCAGGACGACCGCGGTCGCGACCGCGACGAGCAGCGGCCACGGCCGCTCGTCGGCGCCGATCGGCTCGAGCGTCGCCTGGATCTCGGCGGTGCGCTCCGCGGAGGACTTGCGCGCGCGGCGCACGCCGGGCGGGCCGACCTCCAGCGCGTGGTCCAGGCGCCGCGAGACGGCCTCCGGGTCCTCGGCCTCGGCGATCGCGCGCACGACCGCGACGCGGTTGGCGCCGGCGGCCATGACCGCGTCGATCGTGGCCTCGTCCACGCCGCCGATCGCGAACCACGGGATCTTCGCGTGGCGCGCCGCGTAGGTCACCAGGTCGGTGCCGACCGCCGCGCGGCCGGGCTTGGTCGGCGTCGTGTGCACGGGCCCGACGCCGATGTAGTCGGCGCCCTCGGCGTAGGCGGCGTCGACCTGGTCGGGCGAGTGCGTGGACCGGCCGACGAGCACGTCGGGTCCCGCGAGCGCGCGCGCCCGCGCGATCGACTCGTCGTCCTGCCCGACGTGGACGCCATCGGCGCCCGCCGCGCCCGCGAGGTCGGGGCGGTCGTTGAGGACGAACAGCGCGCCGGCGACCTCGCACCACTCGCGCGCGTCGGCCGCGGCCTCCAGGATCTCCTCGTCGGTGGCGTCCTTGCAGCGCAGCTGGAAGACGTCGACGCCGCCGCGCAGCGCGGGGCCCAGCACGTCGCTCAGCGGCCGCCCGCCGGGCCGCGCGTCGCAGATCAGGTAGAGGCGCGCGCCCGCCAGCCGCGCGCGCCGGCGTTCCAGCAGCGTCATCGCCATTTCCGCTGCGCAGTGTGGCACTCCGCGTGCGCGATACGCTCGAACGCGGGTGAGCACGGAGCTTCCACGGGTGGACGTCGCGGTCGTGGGCGGCGGCGTCATCGGCCTCGCGGCCGCCTGGCGCGCGCGCCGGCGCGGGCTGGAGGTCGCCGTGCTCGAGCGCGGCACGTTCGGCCAGGGCGCGTCGCGCGCCGCCGCCGGGATGCTCGCCCCGGTCGCCGAGGCCGACCTGCAGGAGCGCGACCTGCTGACCGCCAACCTGGAGAGCGCGCGGCGCTGGCCGGCGTTCGCGCGCGAGCTGGCCGACGTCGCCGGCGTCGACGTCGGCTACCGCGCCTGCGGGACGCTGCTGGTCGCGCGCGACCGCGACGAGGCCGAGCACGTCGAGCACGAGCGCGACGTCCGCGAGCGCCTGGGCCTGCGCGTCGAGCGGATGCTCGGCAGCGCGGCGCGGCGGCTGGAGCCCGCGCTGGCGCCGTCGCTGCGGCTGGCCGTCGCGCTGCCCGACGACCACGCGGTCGAGCCGCTGCGCGTCGTGGCGGCGCTGGTGGAGGCGTGCCGGCGGGCGGGCGTGCGGCTGATCGAGGGCTTCGAGGTGGGCGACCTGTCCGCGCTGCCCGCCGACCGCGTGGTCGTCGCCGCGGGCGCGTGGTCGGGCGGGTTCGGCGACGGGCGGACCGCGGGGATCCCCGTCCGCCCGGTCAAGGGCCAGTCGCTGCGCCTGCGCGACCCGTCCGGGCCGGGGCTGTGCGACCGCGTCCTGCGCTTCGAGGGCGGCTACCTCGTCCCGCGCGGCGACGGCCGCTACTACCTCGGCGCGACCGTCGAGGAGCGCGGCTTCGACGACGCCGTCACCGCGCTGGGCGTCTACGAGCTGCTGCGCGAGGCCTCGGAGATCCTGCCCGGGATCCTGGAGCTGGAGCTGGAGGAGACGCTGACCGGCTTCCGTCCGGGCACGCCCGACAACGCGCCGGTGATCGGCGCCGACCCGCGCGACGACCGGATCGTGTGGGCCACCGGCCACTACCGCAACGGCATCCTGCTGTGCCCGGTCACCGCCGACTGGGTCGCGGCCGAGCTGGCCGGCGAGGGTGCCGACCACGCGCTGCGTCCCGACCGCTTCGTGAAGGAGCCCGCCGCATGAGCATCATCGTCAACGGAGATCCGTCGGACGCCGTCCCCGGCACGACGATCGCCGAGTTGTTGCAGACCTTGGACGTGCCGACGCGCGGCGTCGCCGTCGCGGTCGACGCCGAGGTCGTGCCGCGCGGGGAGTGGGAGACCTTCGCGGTCGCCGACGGCGCGCGGGTCGAGGTCCTGGTCGCCGTTCAGGGAGGATGATCCCCACCACATGCGCATCGCCGGACACGAGTTCTCATCGCGGTTGATCCTCGGCACGGGCGGCTTCCCGCGCCTGGAGACGCTGGCCGAGGCGATCCGCGCGTCGGGCACCGAGATGGTGACCGTCGCGCTGCGGCGGATCGACCCGGCGGCGCGCGGGTCGCTGGTCGACGTCCTGGACGACGCCGGCGTGCGCGTCCTCCCGAACACCGCCGGGTGCTACACGGCGCGCGACGCGGTGCTGACCGCCAAGCTCGCCCGCGAGGCCTTCGACACCGAGTGGGTCAAGTTGGAGGTCATCGGCGACGAGCGCACGCTGCTGCCCGACGCGGTCGAGCTGGTCGCGGCCGCCGAGGAGCTGGTCGACGCGGGCTTCGTCGTGCTGCCCTACACGACCGACGACCCCGTGTTGGCCAAGCGCCTGGAGGACGTCGGCTGCGCGGCGGTCATGCCGCTGGGCTCGCCGATCGGCTCGGGCATGGGCATCAACAACGCCTACAACCTGCGGTTGATCCGCGACCAGACGAGCTTGCCGGTGATCCTCGACGCGGGCGTCGGCACGGCGTCCGACGCGGCGCTGGCGCTGGAGCTGGGCTGCGACGGCGTGCTGTGCGCCAGCGCGATCTCGCGCGCGGAGGATCCGGTGGCGATGGCGCGGGCGATCCGGCTGGCCGTCGAGGCCGGGCTGCTGGCCCGCGGCGCGGGCCGGATCCCGCAGCGGCTGCACGCCACGGCGTCCACGGCCGAGGAAGGCGTCGCGGAGTTCGTCCACCCGTCCGACCCGGCGCGGGCGATCCCGGCCGGCGATCCCGCCGAGCACGGCGGGGCCGAGGCGACGCCGCCACGCGCGTGACCGAGCTGGGCGCGCTCCTCGACGGCTTCCAGGCCGCGCTGGTCGGTCGCGATCGCGCGGCGTTCGCGTCGGTCTGCGCGTTGGACGTCCACTACGAGGATCCGCTGACCGGCCCGGCGGTGCGCGGCGTCGACGCGCTCGGCGACCACGTCGCGCAGCTGTGGGTCGCGGTGCCCGACGCGACGGTCGAGCAGGCCGGCGAGCGGCTGAGCGACGGACGCTACGTCGCGGCGCCGATCCGGATCGCCGGCACGCACACCGGCGAGCTGCCGAACCTGCCGCCGACGCGCCGGAAGTTCACCGTGCACGCTGTGCTCTACTGCGAGCTGGACCCGCCGCGCGAGCGGCTGTGGCGCGTGCGCGCGTTCTTCGACCTCTACGACACGTCGGTGCAGCTCGGCGTCCTGCCCGCCCACGGCGGCATGGGCGAGCGGGCGCTGATGCTCCTGCGCGGCTTCGGGCTCCGAGCGCGGTCATGACCGAGGCGCCACGGTCCGGCGGGCTGTACGGGACGGTCCTCGTGCTCGCCGTGATCATCGCGCTGACGAAGTCCGGCCACGCCGAGGCCCACATCATCCTCGGCGGCGTGATCGTCACCAGCCTGGTGTTCTACGTCGTGCACGTCTACGCCGACGTGCTCGCCCGGCGGGTGAGCGACCCCGAGCGCTCCTGGTCGTCGCTGACCCGCGAGATCGGCCACGAGGAGATCGCGATCGTCGAGGCCGCGATCCTGCCCGCGATCCCGCTCGTGCTCGGCACGATCGGCGTCCTCGACCGCGAGGCCGCCTCCTGGAGCGCGATCGGCTGCGGCCTGGTCTCGCTCTTCGGCTGGGGCGCCCTCGTCGGCCGCGCCCTCGGCTACGGCACCCTCCGCTCGCTGGTCTTCGGCGCGCTGAACATCGCGCTGGGCGGGCTGATGGTGGTGTTGAAGGTGTTGGTGCATTAGCCGCCGGGCGCTACCCGACGACCAGCGCGGTGCGCAGCGTCTTGGCGCCCGTGCGGGTCAGCGTCAGCCGCGTGTAGCGGCCGGGGGCGATGCGGCGGGACGGCGTGAGCAGGACCTGGGTGCTCCCGCGTACGACGCGGGCGGTGCCGGTGGCGTAGGTCGTCGAGCGGTTGGACAGCTTGGCCTGGTACACCGACTTGCCGGGCAGCGTCGTGCCGGCGGGGACCGAGACGGCGCGGCAGCGCAGGGCGGGCTTGCGCTGCGAGGTCCCGGCGTGGCAGGTCAGCAGCGTCAGGCGCTTGGCGGGGATGGTCGGCGCCGGCGCCGGCGCCGGCGCCGGCGTGGGCGTGGGCGTGGGCGCGGTGGTGGCGGCCGTCGCCGGCGTCGCCGGGGCGGTCTCCGCCACGCCCGTGCCCGACAGCGCGACCAGCAGCGGCCCGCGCGGGTCGTTGGTGGCGACCGACACGGTGGCGGCGTGCGCGCCGACGGCCGTCGGGCTGAAGAGGACGGGGATCGCGCAGCTGGTCACGAAGCCCTGGCAGTTGGGCGCGCCGAGCAGGAAGCTCTCGGCGCCGTCGCCGGTCAGCGTCGCGGCGAGGATCGTCAGCGGGCCGCTGCCGCCGGCGTCGATCGTGAGCTGCTTGGCCCCGACGTCGCCGACCGGGCGCGCGCCGAACGCGAGCGCGCTCGCGCGGGCGGTGACGGCCGGGTCGCCGGTCGTGATCGAGACGGTGCCGTCGAGCGGGGCGCCGGCCGCCGCGGAGTACGTCGCGTTGGTCGCGGGCGCGACGATGCCGCTCGCGCCGCCGCCTCCGCCGCTGAAGTCGCCGCCTCCGCCGCCGCCGTAGAGGCCTCCGCCTCCGCCCCCGCTGCTGCCGCCCGCGAAGCTGTCGCCGCCGGCCCCGAGCCGTCCGGCGTCGCCGCCGATGCCGCCCGCGCCGCCCGCGGTGGCCGTGCCCGGCAGGCCGGGGTCGGGCCCGTCGCCCGGGGCGCCGCCGTTGCCGCCGAAGACGGGGCCGGCGTAGAACGAGGCGCCTCCGCCGCCGCCCGCGACGACCACGCGCGACGCCAGCGAGGTCGGGTCGAGCACGTCTCCGTGCGCGCTGGCGAGGCGGACGTCGCTCGCGCCGCCGCCGGTCGTGTAGGTGCCCACGCCGCCACCGTTCCAGCCGGGGGTCGTGCCGTCCTCGTGGCCGTGCTTGCCGACCTCGACGTACAGCACTTGACCGGGCGTCACGGGCAGGTCGGCGACCACGCGCCCGCCGATGCCGCCGCTCTCGCCGCCACCGCTCGCGCCGGCGGCGTCGACGTGGACGAGCGTCGTCCCCAGTGGCACGACGTAGGTCTGCTCCGAGCCGTGGAGCGTGGCCGTGAACGTGGTCGTCTGCCCCGAGGCGAGGGCGGACGGCGCCGCGAGCAGCGGCGAGCAGACGGCAGCGATCAGGACGGCGAAGGGCCGGGGCATGCCCGGAGGATCGGCGCGTCCGCCTGCGGACTTTAGGTGCGGACGCTCAGTGAACCACGGTCGTGGCCCGCGCCGCGTCGCGCCGCGCTGCCGGGGACAGGCTCGGTCGCTAGGACCAGACCACGCCGCCCCGGTCGGCGACGGCCCGCGCCGCCGGCGGAAGCTCGGGGTAGAACGGCGTCCAGCGCAGGTCGAGCCTCTGCAGCGACGCGGGAAGCGGCGGCAGGTCGACCAGCGGGTTGGCACGGAGGTCGAGCGTGTGCAGGCGCTCCAGCCCGGCGATCGACGGCGGCAGCGTCGTCAGCGCGTTGTCGCGCAGGTCCAGGACGCGCAGCTCGGCCAGGTCGCCGAGCGTGTCGGGCAGCGCCGTCAGCCCGTTGCCGCGCGTGTGCAGCTCGCGCAAGGACGACAACTCGCCGATCGCCTCCGGCAGCGAGGTAAGGGCATTGCCTTGCACGCGCAGCTCGACGAGCGCCACGAGCTCGCCGATCCACGCCGGCAGCTCGGCGAGGCGGTTGGCGTCCAGGCCGAGGTAGCGCAGCGTCCCGGCCAGGCCGCGGATCCCGGGCGGCACGACGTCGAGGACGTTCTCGCCGAGGTAGAGGATCTCCAGCGCGCCCAGCGCGGCGATCTCCTCCGGCAGCGACGCCAGCGCGTTGTGCGCGAGGTCGAGCGTCCGCAGGGCGGTCAGCTCCCCGACCCGCGCGTCGACGCGCGTCAGCCCCATCTCGGCGGCGACCAGCCGCAGCAGGTCGCGTCGGTCCCAGACCTCGTCGGGGACCTCGTCGCGGCCGCGGAGGTCGGCGATCACCTCGCGACGACGTCGATCGTGCCGTCCATCCCCGGGTGCAGCGTGCACTCGTACTTGATCGTGCCCGCCGCGGTCGGCGTGTAGCTGAACGTGCCGCCCTTGTCGAAGGTCTCGGACGCGAACCGCGCGCCGGAGTCGGCCTTGACGTCGTGGCCGATGTTCTCGTCGTTGCGCCAGGTGACCTTCTGGCCGACGGTGACCTGCACGTGGTCGGGCTTGAAGCGCAGGTTCTGCATCGAGATCGCCTCGCCCGGCTTCAGCACGGTGGCCTTGCCGCCTCCGTCGCCGCCGCAGCCGGCGACGCCGGCGGCCAGGGTCGTGGTGATCGCGATGAGGGGGAGGAGCGGGCGCATCACGCCTGTGAGCGTACGACCTCGACCGCCACCGGCGCGTGGTCGGAGAGCCCCTGCGTGTCCAAGGTCACAGGAGCCGCCACGGCGCTCAGCCCCTGGGCGAGGAAGCGGTCGATGCCGTGCCCGCCGAGGTCGTCCCAGCCCGGCACGCGCGGCGCCGCGATGTTCATGTCGCCGCCCAGCAGCGCCGGCGCGCCGCCCGCCCACCCGGCCAGCGCGGCGCCCGCGCGCGCCAGGTCCGCGCGCGTGCGCGCGTCCGGGTGGGTGGTCGCGTGGACGTTGCCGACCCACGTGCCGTCGGCCAGCGCGACCGCGTGCGCGACGCGCCGCTCGGGCCACGTCCGGACCCGTCGCGCCGCGTGGGCGCGCACCGCGCCGCCGCCGTCGCCGCCGTCCCGCACGAGGATCGCGTTCGCGCCCCCGCCGTTGCTCTTGACGAGGTCCGGGCGCCGGTCGGCGACCCACCGCCGCGCGGGCAGCAGCGCGTTGCGGGACGTCAGGACGTGGCGCTCCTCGGCCCCGCAGCCGTCCGCCAACGACGCCGGCCACCACGGCGGGACCTCCTGCAGTAGCGCGACGTCCCACGCCCATCCCGCCAACATGTCCGTGAACTCGCGCAGGAGCGAGCGGGACGTGTCGGGAACCGACCTCCCGTGGAACAGATTCCAGGTCACGACGCGCATCGCGGCCTATGATCTCGCGCTTCCCATGCGACACCTCCTCACCGGCACCGAGCTCACCCAGGACGACCTGCACCACGTCCTCGACCGCGCCGCGGCGCTCAAGCTCGCGCCGCGCTCCTCGAACCTCCTGGAGGGCCGCACGGTCGCGCTGATCTTCCAGAAGCCCTCGACGCGCACGCGCGTCAGCTTCGAGGCGGGCATCTACGAGATGGGCGGCCATCCGATGGTCCTGCGCCCGGGCGACACGCAGCTGGGTCGCGGCGAGTCGCTGCGCGACACCGCGCGGGTGCTCGGCCGCCACGTCGTCGCCGTCGGCGTCCGGACGCACGCCGACAGCGAGCTGGAGGGCCTGGCCGCCGAGGACCAGCTCCCGGTCTTCAACATGCTCACCCAGAACGCGCACCCGTGCCAGGTGCTCGCGGACCTGCTGACGCTGCGCGAGGCGTTCGGCCAGCTCGACGGCCTGAAGCTCACCTACGTCGGCGACGGCAACAACATGGCGCGGTCGCTGCACGACATGGGCCGGATCGCGGGCGTCGAGGTCGTGCTGTCGACGCCGCCGGAGCTCGCGCTGCCCGGCGTGGAGTCCGTCACCGACCCGCGCGAGGCGGTCGCCGGCGCCAACGCGATCTACACCGACGTGTGGGTGTCGATGGGCGACGAGGACACCGCCGACGCGCGCCGCGCGGCGCTGGCGCCCTACCGGATCGACGACGCGCTGCTGGACGCCGCGGCGCCGGGCGCGATCGCCCTGCACTGCCTGCCCGCGCATCCCGGCGAGGAGATCGCCGAGTCGGTGCTGTACGGCCATCGCCAGCACATCTGGGACCAGGCGGAGAATCGCCGCCACGCCCAGAAGGCGATGTTGGAGTGGTTGCTGGCCGCCTGAGCGCGAGCGCGAAGGCGGGTCGTCGCCGGGTGGGTCGGTGTGTGGGTTCCGACGACGACCCGCGGTCCGCGGCTGGACCCGGGTATGGGGTGTCGCACGGGCTGACAACGAGGGTCGCGGCGAGAACTTGCGGTCATGTCTGGGTAGGGTCGGCGCCATGCCGCAGCACAAGAAGCCCGTCGCGCCGCCGGTGCCCGAAGAGCTGGCCGCCTCGCTCGGCGCGCTGCGCGAGCGGCTGGTCTCCTCGGTGACGATCACCAGCGACCGCCTGCAGGAGGCCGTGGACGACGCCGTCCGCCGCGGGCGCATGACGCGCAAGGACGCCGAGGAGCTGCTCGGCACGCTGCTGGCCGCCGGGCGCGCGCAGACCGAGTCGATCCTGGCCGACGTCGAGCATCTGCTCGGGCGCGGCGGCGGGACCGGCGAGGCCGTGCTGCGCACGGTCGAGAAGGCGCGGCGCAAGGTCGGCGTGAGCGTCGGGTCGTCGTTCCCGATCGAGGGCTACGACGCGCTGACCGCCCCGCAGGTCACCGCGCGCCTGGGCGACCTGACGCCCGCGCAGCTGCGCAAGGTGCGCGACCACGAGCGCGGCAACAAGGCCCGCAAGTCGGTGCTCGGCGCGATCGACCAGCGGCTGGGCTGATGGCGCCGGCGTTCGAGGTCGTCCCCGTCGGCGTGGTCGTCGGCGGACGCGACGAGGTGCGCGACGACGACTGGGACGCCGAGCGCGCGATCCTGCGCCTGGACGCCGGGCGCTTCGGCCCCGAGGCCGTCGCCGGGCTCGACGCGTTCTCGCACCTGGAGGTCGTCTACCTCTTCGACCGCGTCGACCCCGCGGGCGTCGAGACTGGCGCGCGCCACCCGCGCGGCAACCGCGACTGGCCGCGCGTGGGGATCTTCGCCCAGCGCGCCAAGGACCGGCCGAACCGGCTCGGCGTCTCGCGCTGCGCCCTGGAGCGCGTCGACGGGCTCGACCTGCACGTCGCCGGCCTCGACGCCGTCGCCGGCACGCCGGTGCTCGACGTCAAGCCCTACATGCCGGAGTTCGGCCCCCGCGGGCCGGTCCACCAGCCCGCGTGGTCGCGCGAGCTGATGGCCGGCTACTGGGGCTAGCGGGCTACTTCCGCTTCTTCTTGTGCTTGGCCTTGGCCTTCGGCTTGGCCAGCGTGACCTTCTTGGTGACCGTGGTCGTCGCGGCGTTCCCGGCGGTGTCCGTGGCGGTCACCGTGACCTTCGCGGTCGCCGTCGCGCCCGGGTACTTCTTGTTCAACGACGACGGGACCGTCACCGCGATCGGGAGCGCCTGGCCGGGCGCCACCGAGGCCGTCCGCGGGGCCAGCTTGACCACGACCTTCTTGGGCTTCTTCGCCTTGGCCTTCTTCTTCGGCTTCTTCTTGGTCGTGGCCGCCGCGGCCGACTTCTTGGCCTTGGACGTCTTCTTGGTGGCCTTCGACGCGGCGGGCTGGATCGTCAGCGTCGACGCGGTCGTGACCGTCGCGACCGAGTCGCAGTTGACCGTGATCGTCAGCGGCTTGCCCTGGCCGCCGCTGCCGACCGGCCGGTCGCCGGAGACCGCGACCTTGCAGCTCGGCGGCGTCTTGTCGACGAACGTCGCCAGCGCCGAGCCCTGCGGCTCGTTGGGCTCGCGCGTGCCGTTGCCGTTGAGGTCGACGAACGAGACGATCGTGTCCGCGCCGGCGTTGACGCCCGGGTCGGTGATCGTCGCCTTGCCGTCGGCGCCGATGACCGCGCTCTGGCTGCCCGGGTTGGCGCCGGTGATCGCCGAGACGAGCCTCTTGCCCGTGAACGGGTTCTCGGCCGTGTCCTTGGCGGTGACCGTGAACGTGATCGGCACGCCCTGCGGCGCGCCCGCGTTGGTCTGGTCGAACTGCAGCGCGGCGGGCAGCGCGGTGCGCACGAGCAGCTCGAAGGAGGCCGTGGCGCCGCCGGCCAGCGTCTTGGCCGGGTCGAGGTACTGGTCCCACTCGACCGCGCCCGCGTTGTCGACCGGCTCGCCGACGACCGTGTCGTCGAAGGACGGCGTGGCGGCGTCGCCCGCGCCCTCGACGCGCGACCAGATGTCGTTGCCGTCGGTCCCGAAGGAGAGCTTGAAGGCCAGCGCCTGGTAGTGCGACCACGGCAGCGACGGCGACGGCGGGCCGATCTCGACGAAGCCGCCCGAGCGGCCGGTGTCGGCGTTGGTGCCGCCGATGAAGCGCGGCGGGCCCTGCGTGTAGATGCCGGTGCCGACGTCGGAGCCCTCGAAGTAGAAGTCGGCGGCGCTGATGGCCTTGAAACGCAGGGGCACGGCCGGGCTGGTCGTGTTCTTGACGTCCCAGCGCACGTCGAAGACCTGGGCGCCGGTGACGTAGGTCGTCGTCTGTGTGATCAACGCGTACTGCTTGGCCGGCGTGCCGCTCTGGACCGCGTACGTCGTGATCTGGCTGAACGGGTCGGTCGGCGTGCCGCTGCCGGTCGTGGCCGCCTGGCCGGCGGGCTCGTACTCATCCTCGATGAAGGGTCCGGCGGTGCCGTCGAAGCCGAAGACGCGGCCCTTGAGCGCGGCGTTCTGCGCGGGCGCCGGGGCGGCGGCGGGAACATCCGGGAAGGCCAGGAAGAACCCGGCGTCGCCGACCTGGTTGGACGGCGAGAAGAAGATGTTGGACGTGTCGGTGTCGCGCTTGGCCTGCAGCTGGCCCTGGTCGCCGACCCAGACGGTCAGCGGCGAGCCACCGAGCGCGACGACGGGCGATGCGGCGCCGGCGGGTGCGACGGCCGTCGCGGACAGCGCGCCGGCAGCGGCCAGCGCGGCGACCGCGCGGGAGAGCAACCTCATGCGGTGGAGCCTTTCGATCGTTTGCGGGAGAGAGCGCGCGGGATCGTATCTGGACGCTCAGCGGCTCAGACCGACGAACGTCCAGATGTCAGGCCGTGAGCGCCGCCCGCAGCCGGTCCGGCTCGCGCAGATGGCGCGCCCGCGCCAGCGCGCGCAGGTACTCGGCGCTGGACAGCAGCGGGTCGGCGCTGACCAGCCACGGCGCGCTGGGCCAGGTCAGGCCGGTCGCGCCGGCCATCCGGCGCGCGTAGCGCTCGCGCAGCGACGGGTGCGGCCCGGCGTCGAGGAGGTCGAGGCCGTGCAGCAGCGTGGCGGCGAGGTGGCGCGCGCGCAGCCGCGCCCGCGCGTCGCGATGGGCTGCCAGGCGCTCGTCGTCGATCCCGTCGGTCGCGTGCTCCTCCAGCGCGAAGGCCATCGCCTCGGCGTCGGCCGGATCGGTGAGGTGGCGGTCCTCGAACGGGGCGGCCGCGTCGCGGTGGGCGAGGAAGATCGCGTGGCCGGCCTCGTGGAACAACGCCTCCAGGTCGCTCAGCCCGCCGCGCGGGAAGACCACGAGGTGGACGTCGGCGGGCACGGCGATCGCCGCGCAGAACGCGCGCGGCGACTTGCCCGCGCGGGGCTCGGCGTCCAGCGCGAAGCCGCCGTCGGGCAGGCCGAGGCGGGCGAGGCCGTCGCGCAGCGCCCGGACCGGGTCGGCGGGCAGCAGCGGGTCGGCCCACGCGGCGCGGTGCACGCGCGGCAGGTCGTAGCGGGCGGTGACCGGCTCGCCGTCGCCGTCGAGCGCCGGCGCCTCGGTGGCGCGCAGCAGCGCCTCGGCCTCGGCGGCCAACGCGCCCGGGTCGCGGCCGTGCAGCTCGGCCAGCAGCGCGCGCGGCGACGGCCAGCCGAGCGTGCGGACCTCGGCCCGCACGCGCTCCAGGCCCTCGGCGGCCAGCGGCGTGAGCGTCCGCGCGACGACGTCCAGGCGCGCCTCCTCCAGCGCGATGCGGTGCGCGAGGTCCGGGCCGGACGCCAGCTCGGCGGTCAGGTCGGCCAGGCCCGCGGCGGACTCGGCCCGCGCGCGCTCGGCGTCGGTCCGCGCGGTGACCGCGTGCAGCCGGGCCTCGACCGCGAAGCGCAGCAGGCGGCGCGCGGCCGGGTCGTCCGCGGCGGCCTCGCGCAGCGCCTCGATCGCCGCGTGGTCGAACACCGCGGCGTGGAAGGCGTACAGCGACTCGGGGTCCCAGGCCCCGTCGTGGCCCGCGAAGCGCCGGTGGTGAGCCCGGTTGAGGTCGGTCGCGAAGGCCTGCGCCCGGGCCCGATAGGCGTCGAGGTCCATGTCGGTGGCATCCTAAGTGGGTGAGCACGCCGTCCACCGAGCCCCGTCCGACCCGTCCCCAGCGCGGGGAGGAGCTGACGCTGCACATCGACTCGCTGGCCTTCGGCGGCGCCGGCGTCGCGCGCCATGAGGGCGGGTGGGTCGTGTTCGTGCGCGAGGCGCTGCCCGGCGACACCGTCCGCGCGGTCGTCACCAAGCGCAAGCGCCACTACGGCGAGGCGCGGCTGCTGGAGGTCGTGGAGCCGTCGCCGGATCGCGTCGAGCCCAAGGCCGACCACCCGGGCGCGCCGTGGCAGGTCATGCCCTATGAGAAGCAGCTGGAGATCAAGGCCGCCCAGGTCGAGGACGCGCTGCGCCGGCTCGGGCACCTCGACGGCTTCGAGATGCTGCCGATCGTCCCGGCCGTCGAGCAGTGGCGCTACCGCAACAAGCTGGAGTTCTCCTTCGGCACCGATCGCGAGAACGGCGAGCTCATCTGCGGCTTCCACGCGCCCGGCTCGTGGGAGGACATCGTGCACGTCGAGGACTGCCTGCTGCAGTCCGAGAAGGGCAACGCGGCGCGGCGCGCGGTGCTGGAGTGGGCGCGCGCGCAGGGGCACACCGCCTACGACCGGCGCACGCAGCTGGGCGAGCTGCGGAACCTGGTCATCCGCGAGGGCCGGCGCACCGGCGAGCTGCAGGTGCGGCTGGTCGTGTCGGAGGGCGTCGAGATCGAGGCCGGGTCGCTGAACGCGGCGGTCGAGGCCGACTCGCTGCTGATCACCGAGATCGACACGGTCGGCGAGACGACCGCGGGCGGGACCACCGAGCGCGTCGCCGGCGAGGAGACGATCACCGAGGAGCTGGGCGGCCTGACCTTCCGGCTCGGCGGCCAGTCGTTCTTCCAGACCAACACCGAGATGGCCGAGAAGCTCTACGCGGTGACCGCCGACGTCGCCAAGCTCCAGGGCTGGGAGCGGCTGTACGACCTCTTCTGCGGGATCGGCACGATCGGCCTGTCGCTGGCCTCCCGCTCCGGCGAGGTCTGGGGCCTGGAGATCGTCGAGGAGGCGATCGTCAACGCCCTCGACAACGCCAAGCTCAACGACATCAGCAACACCCACTACTTCGCCGGCGACGTCCGCACCGCGCTGCGCGAGCTGGTCGAGAAGGCGGGCCGTCCCGACGTCGTGGTCGTCGACCCGCCGCGCGCCGGCCTCTCGCAGAAGGTCGTCCGCCGCATCCTCGAGGCCGCGCCCAAGCGCATCGTCTACGTCTCCTGCAACCCGACGACGCTGGCGCCCAACGCGGCGCAGATGGTCGAGGCCGGGTACGCGCTGAAGACCGTGCAGCCCGTCGACATGTTCCCGCAGACCCCGCACATCGAGTGCGTGGCGCTGCTGGAGCGCGAGCGGTAGCCGGCGACCCTCAGAAGCGGAAGTCTGCCGGCGGGCGACGATGGCGCTTCCGTATGGTCTCGTCGATGGTGGTGACGCCTCCTCGACTCGTCACGGAGCGCCTGGTCCTGCGGGGCTTCGCGCCCCGCGACGTCGCGCCGCACCTGGCGTCCGCGCGGGACCCGGAGGTGCAGCGGTTCCTCGGCGGCCCGAAGGGCGCCTACGAGGCGTTCGGGTCGCTGGCCACCCATGCCGGGCACTGGGCGCTGCGGGGCTTCGGGTCGTGGATGGTGGAGCGGCGGGAGGACGGCGAGCCGCTCGGGCGCGTCGGCCTGTACCACCCCGAGGGGTGGCCGGACGTGGAGATCGGCTGGCGCTTGCATCGCGCCGCGTGGGGGAAGGGGTACGCGACCGAGGCCGCGCGCGCCGCGCTCGGCTGGGTCTGGACGACGCAGCCGTTCGACCACCTCATCTCGCTGATCGTCCCGGACAACGCGCCGTCGCAGCGGTTGGCCCGGCGGCTCGGGCACGTGAAGACCGAGCCGATCGAGGTCGAGGGCTTCACGGCCGACATCTGGCGCCTGGAGCGCCCGTCCGACGACGAGGCCTACAACATCCGGCCCGCCACCCGCGACGACGCGCCGCGCCTCAACGCGCTCGTCCGCGCCGCGTTCGAGGACTACATCGCGATCTCGCCGCCCGGCTGGACGCCGCGCGATCACACCGTGGAGGAGGAGCACGCGATCCTCGACCACCCCGACACGCGCACGCTCGTCGCGATGCCCGGCGGCGTCCTGGCCGGCACCGTCATGTACCGCCCGGCCTCGACCTCGCGCCTGCGATCCGACGACCCCGGCCTCGTCCACGTCGTCCGCCTCTTCGTCGACCCGGCCTGGCACGGCAGCGGCCTCGCCCAACGCCTCCATCAACTTGCGGTGGACGACTGCCGCGCCCGCGGCTTCACCTCCATGGTGCTCTTCACGCCCTACGCCCAGGGCCGTGCCCGCCGCTTCTACGAGCGCCAGGGCTGGCAGCACGTCGGCGACGACTTCGCCGACGCGCGCTTCGGGATGCCGACGTCGCGGTACGCCTACACCTTGTGAGGCGCCGGGCCCGCGCCTAGCGGTCCTTCTTCAGCCAGTCCGCCAGCTGCTCGGTCGCGCTGCCGACCGCGTCGCCCGCGTCACGCACCGCCTCGCCCGCCTCCTTGAACGCGTTGCGGAAGCGGTCGGCGTAGTGGTTGACGGCGTCGCCGGCCTCCGTGCGCGCGTCGGCCTCCTCGCCGCGGCGGAGGTAGTCGCCGCCGACGATCCGGTCGTAGTCGCCCGAGCGCACCCAGGCCATCAGCTCCTGCGCGCGGCGGACCGGCATCGGGTGGGTGACGTTGAGGTCGGTGAGCATCCGCGACAGGCGCTCCAGCCCGGACGCCGGCGCCTGGTACTCGGCCGCCTGCGCCATGAACTGCGACAGGTCCAGCGCGTCGGCCTCGGCGCCCGCGGCCAGGATCATCAGCGTGCGGCAGACCGCCTCGGGGTCGCGGGTCGCCAGCGCCGCGGCGCGGTCGCAGGACATCTCGGCCGCGCGCGACCACTCCAGCAGCGCCTGGCGGACCGCCATCAGCGGCAGCCCGGCGAGGATCGGCAGCCGCACCGACGTCCCCATCCGCAGCAGGATCTGCAGCGCGGTGAAGTACAGGACGTGGTCGGCGAGCACGTGCGCGGCCTCGTGGGCCAGCACCGCCCGGCGCTCCTCGACGCGCAGCAGCCGGACCAGCTCGCTGTTGACGACCACGATCGGCCGCCCCGCCCCGATCGTCGACGCGTTGGCGACCGGGAACTGCGTGACGTACAGCTCGGGCACGTCGTCCAGGTCCAGCGTGCGGAAGACCTGGTTGTGGAGGTTCCACGTCTCGGGCAGCTGGCCCGGCCCCAGGCGCACGGACGAGCCGAGGTACGCCACGCGCAGCGCGCGCTCGTACCCCAGCTCGATCAGCTTGCGGACGACCTGGTCCAGCCCGGGGATCGACGCCAGCGCGGCCGTCGCGGCCCGGTCGGCGGGATGCTCGAACGCCCGCGCCGAGATCCCCTTGAGCTGGTAGCCCTCCACAGGAAGCGTCATGCGGCCATGGTCTCAGACCCCGCGACGACGGTGGTCGGCACTGGACGCTCGGCGCGGCCCAGCAGCAGGACGCACCCGACGCCCGCCGCGCTCAGCGCGCCGCACAGGGTGGTGATCGTCTCCAGGGACGCCCCGGACAGGTACGCGCTGCCGAGCGTCGCCACGCCCAGCGCGAAGCCGAGCATGTTGATGGTGTTGAACAGCCCGGACGCGTCGTGGGCCTGCGCCGCCGGCACGCCCGCGATCGAGCGCGTGATGACCTGCGAGTACCCGGCCCCGAAGCCCGCGCCGGCCAGCGCCAGCAGCGGCAGCGCCTCCGCGTCGCTCCACGCGCCGGGCCCGCCGGCGGCCACGCCGAGGCCGACGTAGCCGACCGCGCTCAACGCCAGCCCGAGCGGCGCCAGCCGGCGGCCGACGTGCGGCGCCAGCGCGGGCACGGTCAGCGACGTGACCGCGAAGCCCAGGGCGTAGGGCGCGAACGTCAGCCCGGAGCGCAGCGGCGAGTCGCCGAGGCCCTCCTGGAGGTGCAGCGTCAGCACGAACAGGAAGCCGCCGTAGGCGATCATCACCGCGGTCGTCGAGGCCATGCCGAGGCCGAAGCGCGGCGCGGCCAGCAGCCGGACGTCGGCGATCGGCGCGCCGCCGGTCGCGAGCAGCCGGCGCAGGTGCAGCGCGAAGGCGACCGCGGTCGGCACGGCGGCGGCCAGGCACGCCCACGTCCACCAGGCCCAGTCGACCTCGTGGCCGAAGACCAGCGGGACCATGACCAAGATGATGGTGTCGGTCGCCAGCGCGACGCCGAGCCAGTCCATCCTCCGGCCGCTCGGCCGCCTGGTGACCGCCAGCAGCCGCGGCCCGACGGCCAGCAGCGCGAGGCCAACCGGGACGTTGATGAGGAACACCGGGCGCCACGAGGCGCCGAAGAGGTCCAGGTCCACCAACAGCCCGCCGAGGACCTGGCCGCAGACGACGCCGGCGGACACGACCGTCGCGAGCAGGGCCATGGCCTTCATCCGCGCCCCGCCGTCGTATTGCAGCTGGATCACGGTCATCACCTGCGGGCCCATCGCGGCGGCCGCGACGCCCTGGCCGATGCGCGCGGCGACGAGCACCTCGGTCGACCACGCCAGCCCGGCCACCAGCGACGTCAGCGTGAAGCCGGCCAGGCCGCAGAGGAAGAGACGGCGGTGGCCGTGGTCGTCGCCCAGCCGCGCGCCGGTGATCAGCAGCGCGGCGTAGGCGAGCGCGTAGCCCGAGATCACCAGCTGCAGCGCGGCGCCGGAGACGCCGACGTCGGACTGGATCGCGGGGCCGGCGACGTTGACGATCGCCGTGTCGAGGCTGGCCATGAACGTCCCGCAGAGCAGGACCGCCAGCGCCTTGGGAGAGGGGGAGGAGGTCATGTCGCGCAGCCTTCCGCCCCGTGGTCGTCGTCGCGATTCCCTGGGAGGTCATCGGCGCTCCGTTGGGTAGGTTGCGCGGCATGCGTGCCGCGACCGTCCGCGACGGCGAGATCGTCGTCGAAGAGCACCCCGACCCCCAGCCCGGCCACGGCGAGGTCCTGATCGAGGTCCGCGCCGCCGCGCTCAACGGCGCCGACATGATGCAGAAGCGCGGGTTCTACCCGGCGCCGCCCGGCTGGCCGGCGGACATCCCGGGCCTGGACGTCGCGGGCGTGGTCCGCGCGTGCGGGCCGGACGCCGCGCGCTTCGGCCCCGGCGACCGCGTCATGGGCTTCGTCGGCGGCGGCGGCCAGGGCGAGCTGCTGACCGTCCACGAGCGCCTGCTGATGCCGGTCCCCGACGCGCTCTCCTGGGCACAGGCCGGCGGCTTCGCCGAGGTCTTCACCACGGCCTACGACGCGCTCTTCACGCAGGCCGAGCTGAAGGCCGGCGAGCGGCTGCTGATCCACGGCGCGGCCGGCGGCGTCGGCACCGCGGCGATCCAGCTCGGCGCGACGACGGGCGCGGAGGTGGTCGCGTCCGTGCGCAACACCGACCACCACGACGCGGTCGCGGAGCTCGGCGCCCACACCGTCGTCACCCCCGACGACGAGGACGGCCGGTTCGACGTCATCCTCGAGCTGGTCGGCGCGCCCAACCTCGCCGCCAACGTGAAGGCCTTGAACACGCTCGGGCGGATCGTCGTGATCGGCATCGGCGCCGGCGCCAAGGCCGAGCTGAACCTCGGCGCGCTCATGGGCTGCCGCGGCCGCATCAGCGCGTCGACGCTGCGCGCGCGGCCGTTCGAGGAGAAGGCGATCGCGGCCCGCGCGGTCGAGCGCCACGTCCTGCCGCTCGTGCAGCGCGGCGCGATCACCGTCCCGATCGCCGAGACCTACACCTTGGACGACGCGCCCGCCGCCTACGAGCGCTTCGCGGCCGGCGGCAAGCTCGGCAAGATCGTGCTGACGATGGGCGGCGAGTGAGCCGATGAACGCCGTCGAGCGCCTCTGGCGCGCCATCCGCCGCGACGACTGGGACACGGCTCTGGACCAGCTCGACGAGCATGCGGTCATCCGCTGGCCGCACTCCGGCGACCGCTTCGACCGCGCGATCGACTACATCACCGCCCACAAGCTGCACGGCGGCCGCAGGCGGGTCGACGTGCGCGGGATCGCCACCGAGGGTCGGCAGGTCAGCGTCTGGGCGGTCATCGACGACGCCGAGGGCACGTGGCACCTCGGCGGCTTCTACGAGCTGCGCGGCGACCGCATCGTGCAGGGGGTGGAGATCCAGGCGCGCGAGGGCGACTACCCGGCCGTGTCCGGCTGAGCGTCGTCGTCCTGCTCTTCCTCGGCGACGACGTCGGCGAGGTGGATCGAGCAGAGCGTCGGCCCGCCGCGCTCCAGCGCCAGCTCGACCTCCCGCTCGGTCAGCTTCGCGCCGCACTCCTCGCAGCGCTCGCCGACGTCCTCCAGCGTGTGCTCCTCGAGGCTCATGGTTCGAGGCTACCCCGCGTTCGCGGCACGAAGCAACGCGGGCAGGCGGTCGAGGTTCGCCAGGAAGTAGGCGGCCGCCAGGAGGGGCAGGACCGGCACCGCGCGGTCCAGCTCGACCTTCAGCACGATCGCCGCGACCGTCGCGATCCACATGCCGACCGCGGTCGCGCCGACGCGGAGCCCGAAGCGCCGCGCGAACACCAGGAAGACGCCCGCGAAGACCGCGTCGGAGATCCCCAGCCGGCCCGCGGGCAGGCCGTTGCCCCAGTCGGGCAGCTCGAGGCTCAGCGGGTCGCCGGGCTTGGTCTGGCCGGCGTTGGCCAGCACCTCCGACGGTCCGCCCGCGTACGTCGAGATGACGTCGATGGCCGCGACGAAGACCGGCAGCGCGAGCGCGAGCGACGGCGCCAGCAGCCCGACCGCGAAGATCCCGCCGAACGCGCTGTAGGCGACCGCCTCGATCGGCGTGGCCCCCGCGCCGACGTTCGCCACGTTGAGCCCCGCGACCAGCCCGAAGGCGCCGATCGCGAGGATCGTCAGCAGCGGCGGGACGTCGGAGATCGGCGTCACGCACGCGATGCAGAAGAAGACGAACGCCGAGCCGACCGAGGACGCGATCAGGATCGACGCGTCGACGTCCCCGATGACCGGCAGGTCCGGTGCGATGAGGACGTAGACCTGCGCCGCGAGAAGGCCTAGTAGGGCGGCAGGTCCGCGTACCACTCGCCCAGGACCCGGAACGCCGACCAGAAGGCGCGCTTGGCGTCCTCCTCGTCGAGGCAGTCGTCGATGTTCGGCGTGACGATCGCGTCGATCGACGGCGTCAGCTGCTGGCGCGCGCCCGGCACGTACTCGACCGGCTTGGCCAGCGGGACGTCCAGCTCGTTGAGGACGTTCAGCGCGTCCTCGCCCATCACGACGACGACCTTGGGCTGGACGATCGCCAGCTCCTCGATCACGCGGGCCACGCAGGCGGGGTCGGCCAGCGACGGGTCGCCGACCGGGCACTTGACGCACAGCGTGCCGTAGACCGCGAGCGGGTCCACCTGCAGGCGCTTGAGGGCCTTCATCAGCGCGGTGCCGGAGCGGCCGTAGAAGGCGACGCCCTCCTCGACCTCCGACGGCATCGGCGCGTGCTTGAGCAAGAAGACGTCGGCCTGGGGGTGGCCTGAGCCGAGCACCGGCATGATGCCGCCGCGCGGGCAGGCGTCACAGGCCTGCAGCTCGCGGGTCAGGGAGTTCAGCTCCCGGATGGCGCGCTCGAGGTACTTCTCGCGGATCTCGTCGTCTGTCGCGGGCATGGACGATCCCAGATTCGACGGTCCCGAACGAGGCCCCTGCGGCTGCATCAGCCCTTGCGTGGCCGCTGGCCCAATCCGGCGACGGTCGTGAGCGACATCTAGGCCGCTCCTCGCCGGCTTGCGCGCCGGATGCGACGGTCCCGGCGCGCGCGGCGGGCCGCCTTCGGGGTGGCGCGGGTCTCCAGGAACTTCAGGGCCTGCACGTAGAGCAGGGTGCCCGATTTGGTGGAGATCTCCGCATGGCGGAGGGATTCGAGGAACTCCTCCGGGCCGTCGAAGTCGCGCATGCGGATGCGCACCGAGCCCAGCCCGGCGGCGACGTGGGAGTCCGATCCCGCGCCGCGGACGATCTGGTACTTGGCCGCGAAGCGCTCGGCCTCCTCGTTGAAGGAGCCGATCGCCACGCGCGGGTTGTAGACCTCGATCGCGTCGACGTCGTCGAGGATCTTCAGCAGGTGCTCGTAGTCGGGGACCGCGTGCATGCGGTCGAAGGGGTGCGGGACGTAGACGAGGCCGCCCTGGCGCTTGATCTCGGCGACGGTCTCCTCGAGCGTGAGGCCGCGCGGGATCTTCTCCTTGATGAAGAGGCCGATGACCTCGCCCTGCGTGCCGGTCTTGACCTCCTCGCCGATGATGATCTTGACGCCGAACTCCTCGGCTTTCTGCTGGGCCTCGTAGGCGCCGGAGACCTCGTTGTGGTCGGTGACCGCGATGGCGCCGAGGCCCTGCTCGCGGGCCGTCGCCAGGAGGTGCTCCACGGGCGTCGCGCAGTCACCGGAGTGGTCGGTGTGCATGTGGAGGTCGACGTCGATCAGCGGGCGGTGCCGCAGCTCGGCCCACAGCTCGGGGTCGCCGGTGGGGTCGTGGCGGCGGGCGACGACCGCCGCGTAGGACCGCTCGACCTCGTCGGCGACCACGGACCACGGCCGCGGCCCGTGCGCGCCGTCGCGCAGGCGCGCGCGGAGCGCCTCGTCGGCGATCAGGCGCTGGAGCTGGCCCGCGAGGACCTCGGTGTCGCCCGGCTCGAAGAGGAGCCCGTCCTCGTCGGCCAGCTCCTCGTAGACGGGCAGGCGCGAGAGCACCGGGATCGCGCCGGCGGCGATGGCGCGCAGGACGAGCGCGGGCGCGGGGCGGGTGCCGGCCGAGGCGGCGACGACGACGTCGGCGCGCGCGATCGCGTCCTCCTCGCCGTCCTCCGTGAACCGCACGCGGTCGCGCAGCTCGGCGCGCAGCGGGGTGGAGGACGAGGGCCCCTGCTTGGAGACGACCGTCGCCTCCCACGGGAGGTCGGTGCCGAGGCGGCGCAGCGCGCGGAGGAAGACCCGCAGCGCCTGGCGCTCCTCGACGTCGATGAACAGCAGCCGCAGCGGCTCGCCCTCGGCGCGGGCGACGTGCTCGAGGCCGGCGCCGGTGCCGGGCCGCACCACGTCGTAGGTGGCGGGGAAGAAGCGGTGCAGCAGCTGCGCGGTGGCCTCGAACGCGGCATGGCGCGCGTCGAGGCGACCGAAGATCAGCGTGACGAGCTTGCGGGCGACCTGCGTGGCGACGACGCGCTCGGCGGGCGCGTGGAACGTGCCGACGTTCAGCGCGCGGGAATGCCGCAGCGCGACCGACGAGACCGACGGCGCGAACGGCTCGTGCACGTGCGCGACGTCGAACGTCGTGCCCGTCAGCAGCTCCTCGACCGTGCGGGCCACGTCGATCGGGACCGCCGGACGGCGACGGCCGTCGGTGCCGACCGGGAGCACCTCGCCGACCGCCAGGACCCGCACCTCGCCCGGCTCGCCGAGGACGTCGCCCTGCCGGATCGCCCGGCGCGTCTGCCGGACCGCCTCCTCGTCCCGCGACGGCGCCGCGACGACGACCCGATGCCCCCTCGCCGCCAGCTCCTCGCTCACCCGGGCCACGTACGTGTTGACCTCATGCCGATCCTCCCACGGATACGGCGTCACCTGGACGATCGCCAGCGGCTGCACGGCAGATGAGTCTAGTGCGACGCTTCGCGCGACTTTCCGCCGTCGCCGCGCGGTCGCTCCGAAGTTGTCGTGCAAACCGTCCCGAAGTTGTAGCGTGTCAAAGCCCGAAACTGTAGCCCTCAGGTCCCCGATTCTGTAGCGTTACCCCCATGGTCCCCGGGATCTACCGCCCGCGCGCCGTCGATCGCACGCTCGATCGGTACCGGCGGAGCTTCTCGGCGATCGCCATCGAAGGGGCGAAGGGCGTCGGGAAGACCGCGACCGCCCGTCAGCGTGCGGCGACCGTGTTCAAGCTCGACGAGCCCGAGGCGCTGGCGATCGTCCAGGCCGACCACCGGCGCGTGCTCGACGCGCGGCCGCCGGTGCTCGTGGACGAGTGGCAGCGGCATCCGCCGATCTGGGACGCGATCCGCAACGCGGACGACGACGGCGCGGCGCCGGGGACCTTCCTGCTCACCGGATCGGCGGACCCGCGCGACGCCCCGGCCCATACCGGCGCGGGGCGGATCGCCCGCGTGCGCCTCCGTCCGCTGTCGCTCGCCGAGCGCCTCGACGCGCCGCCGACGGTCAGCCTCGCCGGGCTCCTGGCGGGCGATCGACCCGCGCTGGACGGCGACTCCGACGTCGACCTGGAGCGGTACGTGGACGAGATCCTCCTCGGAGGCTTCCCGGGGCTGCGCCGGTACGAGGGCCAGACGCACCGGGCGCAGCTCGGCAGCTACCTCGACCTCGTCGTCGAGAAAGACTTCCCGCAGCTGGGCCAGCGCGTGCGCAACCCCGACGCGCTGCGCCGGTGGATGACGGCCTACGCCGCGGCGACGGCGACCACGGCGAGCTTCGAGAAGATCCGTCGCGCCACGACCAGCAACGACGGCGACGAGCCGGCGCGGACCACGGTCATTCCGTACCGGGACGCGCTGCGACGGCTCTACGTGCTGGATCCGGTGCCCGCGTGGCGGCCCGCGGCGGGGTCGTTGGGCGAGCTGGGCGACGCCGAGAAGCACCACCTCGTCGATCCCGCCCTGGCCGCGCGCCTGGTGCGCGCGACCAAGGGGCGGCTGCTCGACGGCGCGTCCTCGGGGCCGGCGATCCCGCGCGACGGCACGCAGCTCGGCGCGCTGTTCGAGTCCCTGGTGACGCTCTCGGTACGGGCCTACGTGTCGGCGGCGGAGGCCGCCGAGCCGGAGGTGCGGCACCTGCGCACGCATCGCGGCGAGCACGAGGTCGACCTGATCGTCGAGCGCGAGGACGGCGACGTCCTGCTGATCGAGGTCAAGCTGACGGCGGTGCCCGACGACCGTGACGTCGCCCACCTCAACTGGCTGGCGGGACGGCTCGGCGACCAGGTGATCGATCGCGTGATCGTCACGACCGGCCGCGCCGCGTATCGGCGGCCGGACGGCGTCGCCGTCGTCCCCGCCGCGCTGCTCGGCCCCTAGACAACGCCGACGGCCCGCCACCAAGGGCGGGCCGTCGAAGCCAACAGCGTGTGTCGAGAAGCGGCGCGGGCGCTACTTCGCGGCCGCCGCGCGGCGGCGCGGCTTGGCGGCGCCGCGGGGCGACGTCAGCGACTTGGCCTTGTGGTACTTCGCGATGAACTTCTCGGTGTTGTCGCGCGCCTGGTCGTCCGGGACCTGGTTGTGCGGCGACTTCATGAGGTAGGACGACGGGCCGTCGAGCTGGCCGCCGACGCCGTTGTTCAGCGCGAGCTTCGCGAGGCGGACGGCGTCGATGACGATGCCGGCGGAGTTCGGCGAGTCCCAGACCTCGAGCTTCAGCTCGGCGGTCAGCGGCACGCCGCCGAAGGCCTCGCCCTCGAGGCGGATGTGCGCCCACTTGCGGTCCGTGAGCCACGGCACGTAGTCCGACGGGCCGACGTGGACGTCGTCGGCGGGAAGATCGACGCCGGCGACCGAGGTCACCGCGTTGGTCTTGGAGATCTTCTTGGACTCCAGGCGCTCGCGCTCGAGCATGTTGTAGAAGTCCATGTTGCCGCCGACGTTCAGCTGCGACGTGCGCTTCAGCGTGACGCCGCGCTCGTGGAAGAGGCGGGCCAGCACGCGGTGCGTGATCGTCGCGCCGACCTGGGACTTGATGTCGTCGCCGATGATCGGCAGGCCGGCCTTCTTGAAGCGCTTGTCCCAGTAGTCCTCGCGGGCGATGAAGACCGGGATGCAGTTGACGAAGCCGCAGCCGGCCTCGAGGACCTGCTCGACGTACCACTTGGTCGCCTGCTCGGAGCCGACCGGCAGGTAGGACACGACCACGTCGGTGTGGGTGTCCTTGAGGATCTTGACGATGTCGGCGGTCTCGCCCGGCGCCTTGGTGATCTTCTCCGACAGGTACTTGCCGAGGCCGTCGTGCGTCATGCCGCGGTAGACCGGCACGCCCAGCTTCTTCGGGACCTTGTTGGTGAACTTGATCGTGTCGTTCGGCTTGGACCAGATCGCCTGGGCGAGGTCCTTGCCGACCTTCAGCTTGTTGATGTCGAAGGCGCAGGTGAACTCGATGTCACGCGGGTGGTAGCCACCGAGGTCGGTGTGCATCAGGCCCGGGATCGGCGTCGCGGGGTCGGCGTCCTGGTAGTGGTAGACGCCCTGGACCAGCGAGTTGGCGCAGTTGCCGACGCCGATGATCGCGACGCGGACCTTGTCGCGCTGGTAGCGCGCGGCGCCGTTGGTCGCGGGCGCCTCAGCGGTCTTCTTGGGGGCGGTGATGCCGTTGGTGCTCAAGAGGGGAGTTGCCTTTCTGCGAAGGAAGTCTTGCGATCAATATTCCGTCCGCGCGCTGTGGTTACAGCGCCGCCGGCTCGGTCAGCGCCTTTCGCACATGGAAGATGCGCTGCAGGACGGTGATCGTGCTCAGGCCCGCCAAGACGTAGACGGCGGGGGCCAGCAGCTCGAAGTCTGCCAAACCGGCACCCTTTGCGAAGAGAAGCCCGGCGGACAGGATCACCACGCGGACCGCCCGGGTGGCGATCCCGACCTTGCACTCCACGCCCAGCGCCTCGGCGCGGGCGCGGGTGTACGACACCATCAACGACGCCAGCACCGCGACCACGCAGGCCCCGACCGCGAACTGCATGTCGCGCACCGCGAAGTACGCGGCGACCGTCGTCAGCACGACGCCCTCCTCGATGCGGTCCAGCGTCGAGTCCAGGAACGCGCCGAACGGCGTTCCCTTGCCCGACATGCGCGAGTAGCGCCCGTCGAGGGTGTCGCAGATCGAGCCGATGATGAACACGATCCCGCTGAGGAAGAAGAGGCGCTCGGCGACCAGCACGGCCGCGACGACGCAGAGCACGAAGCCGGTGAGCGAGATCGCGTTGGGCGTCAGGCGCGACTCGATCAGCGCGTTGCGCACGAGCTCGCGGCGCTCACCGCGCGAGGGAGATGACATGGACATGGGCGGAAAGGGAGGTTCTAGGCCGTGGCCTTGGCGGGCGAGAAGGCCCACGCTTCCGGGCGCATCTGCGCGAGCCACTTGGCAGCGTAGAAGCTCAGCGCCGCGGTCGCCCCGCCGAGGATCGCGTCGAGGATCCAGTGGTTGCCGGTCGAGACCACGACCCACACCAGGATCAGCGGGTAGACGGCCCACAGGATCTTGAACGGACGGCTCTTGACCATCTGCGCCAGCGACCACCCGATCAGCAGCGCGTTGCAGCAGTGCATCGACGGCACCGCGGCGTACGGGTTGAACAGCGCGTTGACCTTGACGTCGTTGTGGTCGACGCCGACGTAGTTGCTGACCGTGTCCTGGAACCCGAGCTCCGGGAAGAAGCGCGGCGGGGCGGTCGGGTAGAGCACGTAGCCGACCAGCGCGATCGCCATCGCCACCATGAACATGTTCCGGACGAAGTAGTACCGCTCGTTGTGGAACAGGTAGATGTAGATCAACGCGGCCAGGCAGATCGTGGTCTGGGCGTTGATGTAGATCCACGAGGCGACGTCGGTCGCGAACGACCAGCCGCTCGTCCAGGTCTGCACGGTCGGCTCGATGAACAGGCCCGTGGCCTGCTCGATCGACACGAGGTCGCGTGCGTGCTGGAAGGCCGCGGCCGCGCCCTGCGGGTCGTCGATCGCTCCGCGCGTGAGCCGGTAGGCGTAGTAGGCGAGCGCGAAGAGCGCCACCTGGCGGAGGACGTCGAACGGACCGTTCGGAAAAACCCGTCCCATGAGTCGTGTCAAACCGACCGGCATGGAACGCCCGACTCTATCGGTCCCCACCGTTTGCACACAGTGGGGGTGCCCACACCTAACAGGCGCTAACCGGAGCAGCGCTCAGCGGTCGCGCGCACGCGGTCCAGCGAGAAGCCGGCGCGGAGGCGCAGCGGTCCCGCGGCGCGGGCCGTGACGGTCGTCCAGGACGCGTCGTCGGCCGGATCGGTGGGCCGGACGCAGCCGCTGCCGTCCACACGCCAGTAGGGCGTGAAGCGGACGCGCACCGCGTAGGTCCCGGCGCGCGGCACGGTCAGGTCCAGCCGGTCGGGGGCCATCCGCGTCACCCGCGCGCCGCCGCTCGCCAACGGCGTCGGATCGACCACCGCGAAGACGCGCCAGCGCGCGTCGTGCCAGACCTCGCGCAGGAACGCCGGCTCCGTCCGCACCAGCGCGGCCTCCTTCGCGGCGCTGTAGTCGATCGGCGCGTCGGCCAGCGCGACGTAGCGGACCGCGTTGTCGTGCAGCCACGCCTCGTAGGCGCGGGCCGAGAACGCGCCGTCGTCGTAGAAGAGCGTGTTGAGCTTGCGGTCCAGCTGGCGCTCCCAGCCGCGCGCCAGCGGCACGGTCGGCGCGACGTGCGCCGACTCCCAGTGGTTGTCGGTGAACGGGATCTCGATCCGGAACGGGCCGTCGACGCGCTGCTGGGCGTGCAGGTAGCCGAGCAGCCCGTCGTAGAACGACGCGCGCACCGACGGGTCGGACGACGCGCGCCGGACGTCGTCCACCGCCGCGGAGAGCTGCCAGTACAGGAACGGCAGCGCGACCAGCGCCAGGAGCCTGCGTCGCTGGTCCCAGAGCAGCAGCGCGGCCAGCGGCCCGGCGAGGATCGCGCCCAGGCGCGCCGCGTTGCCGCCCATCGGCGAGGAGATCGCGCCGCTGACGACCAGCAGCAGCGCGTAGAGCACGAGCGAGATGCGCAGCATCGGCGGCGCGGGCCGCCAGAGCACCGCGATCACCAGCAGCGTGCCCGCCAGCGTCGGCCAGAACGCCGACGGCGTGAACGGGAACGAGCCGCCCTCGGGGAACAGGAGCGACAGCGCCGCCGCGGGCGCGATCGACACCGCCAGCAGCGCGCCCGCCGCGACCCAGCGGCGGGTGACGACGCCCCACGCCGCCAGCGGCAGCGCCAGGAACGCGACCGCCACCGGCGAGGCCAGCGCCGCCGCCGCGCCCGCGATCCCGCACCACGCCAGGCGCTCGCGCGCCAGCGCCAGCACCGCGAGCGTCGCCAGCGTGAGCCCGAGCGCGAACGTCAGCCGCCCGGTGACCAGCGAGACCATCGTCGCCGTCGCGAACCACAGCGCCGAGACCCGCGCCGCGGTCGTGGCGCGCCCGACGAGCCGCTCGTAGGCCCACGCGGTCGCCACCGCCGCCGCCGCGCCGACCAGCCGCGGGCCGAACCACGAGGCCAGCGGCGGGAACAGAATCGAGTAGGCCGGGTTGTGGTGGCCGCCGTACCAGCCGAGGTCGAAGACCACGAACCCCGCGCGGTCGAACAGGCCCGTGCGGTAGGTCTGCGCGGCCAGGTCGGCCGACGGCGGGTCGACGACCAGGTAGATCGCCGCCAGCACGGCGGCGACCAGCCAGGCGGGGGTGCTTCTGACGGACAGGCGGCTCACGTGGAGCCGCTGAGCCTACGAGCTGAAGTCCGCGGTGATCGCGTCGCCGGCCTGGCCGGCCAGCTTGCCGTGCACGCGGCCGACGCCGACGCGGTGCAGCTGGCCGTCGAGCAGCACGTGCCGGTGCGGGGCGGAGGTCAGCCACAGCTTCAGCAGGGCCTTGGCGTTGACGTGCGACCCGTCGGGCGCCCAGGCGAGCGTCTCGCCGTAGGTGCGGCGCTTGCCGGCCTTGGCCAGCCGCGTCGAGAACGACGACCCGTCGAACGAGGAGTGCGTCAGCGCGTCGTGCTTGAGCATCAGCGACGAGTGCCGGCGGGCGACCTTGGCCAGCGGCGCGATGAGTTTGACCGGCTTGAGGTGATGGGTACGGCGAACGCGGTTGATCTCGCGGACGATCGCGATCTCGGCCCGTGACGACGTGGTGTGCGCGGGCGGGGGCGCGGCGGCGGGCATGGGGGGTTCAGGTCTCCAGGTCCGGTGGGGTGGTCGGAACGGGACGCGGGCGATCCCTGCCCGGTGGTCCGGCGACGAAGGCGGGACCCTATCCGCCCTTTCAGATCGACGCCGTGTCGAACTGGTGAAGCCTTGCAACGCGGCGCCCGTCGCGGCGGGCCGTGACGTACCGTGTGGCCGCGATGCGCACCCTCTGCGTCGGTGAGGCGCTCGTCGACCTCGTCTGCGAGCGGCCGGTGGCCTCGATCTCCGAGGCCGACGCCTTCGTGCCCCGGTTCGGCGGCGCGATCGCCAACGTGGCCGTCACCGCGGCGCGCCGGGGCGCGGACGTCGCGCTGGCCGGCGGCGTCGGGACCGACGCGTGGGGCGGCTGGCTGCACGAGCGCCTGGCCGCCGAGGGCGTCGACCTGACCTGGTTCGAGCGGCGCGCCGACGTCGTCACGCCGGTCGCGTTCGTCACGCTCGACCGGGACGCGCAGCCGTCGTTCTCGATCTACGGCGCCGGCGTGCGCGCCGCCATCACCGGTCTGGGAGATCGCTTGGTGGAGGCCGTCGACGCTTCCGACGCGCTGTTCTTCTCGTCCAACACGCTCGTCGACGAGGACGAGCGCGCGGTCACGCTGGCCGCCCGCGACGCGGCCCGCGCGGCGGGCAAGCCGATCGTGTTGGACCCCAACCTGCGCCTGGAGCGCTGGCGCTCGCGCAGCGCGGCGGTCGCGGTCGTCGGCCCGTGCGTCGAGGGCGCGTTCCTGGTCAAGTGCAACGCCGACGAGGCGCTGGCCCTGACCGGCGAGCTGGAGGTCGAGGCGGCCGCGCGGTCGCTGCTGGCCGCCGGCGCCCAGCACGTCGTGGTGACGCTCGGCGCCGACGGCGCGCTGCTGCGCGGCGGCGGGCTGGACCGGGACGCGCGCGGCGTGGCCGCCGAGCCCGTCGACGCCACCGGCGCGGGCGACGCCGTCACCGGCGTGCTGCTCAGCGGCCTGGCGCGCACCGGCTTCTACCCGGCGGCGCTGGCCGCGATGCTGCCCGACGCGATGGCCGCCGCCGCGCGCGCGACCGAGCGCTACGGGGCGCTGGACTAGGCGCCGATGGCCGCGAAGCTCGCAACCGTTCCGCGGGACCGGTGGCGCGCGCCGTCCCGCGCGCGCGTGGAGCGCATCCGCGACCGGCTGCGCGACGTCTACGGCGTGCCGGTCCAGCCGCCGCACGAGGACCCGCTGGCCGAGCTGGTGCTGACCGTGCTGTCGCAGTCGACCAACGACCGCAACCGCGATGTCGCGTTCCTGCGCCTGCGCGACCGGTTCGACACGTGGGAGGCGGTGCGCGACGCGCCGGTGCCCGAGGTCGAGGAGGCGATCCGCCCGGGCGGGATCTCCAAGGTCAAGTCCCAGCGCATCCACGACATCCTGGTCGCGATCGAGGCCGCCAACCGCGTCGACGGCCTCGACCTCGGCTGGATGCGCGACGTCCCCGTCGCCGAGTCGCGCGACTTCCTGTGCGACCTGCCCGGCGTCGGCCGCAAGACCGCCGCCTGCGTCCTGCTGTTCTCCTACGGGTTGCGCGACGTGCCCGTCGACACGCACGTCTCGCGCGTCGGCATGCGCCTGCACCTGCTGCGCCCCGGCGCGCCCTTCGAGGAGCTGCACGACGAGATGCTCGCGCTGACCCCGCCCGGCGCCGAGCTGGAGTTCCACGTCAACCTCCTGCGCCACGGGCGCCGGACCTGCCACGCGCAGCGGCCCGACTGCGCCGCGTGCGCCCTGAGGAGAACATGTCCCGAGAAGCGCGTGTAGCGCTGGCCACCTGCTCGGCCTTCCCCGCCGGCGACGAGGACGACGCCGGCCTCCCGGCCGCGATCGGCGGCGACGTCACGTTCGTCGTCTGGGACGACCCGGCGGTCGACTGGTCCGCCTACGACCTGGTCGTCCTGCGCTCGACGTGGGACTACCAGGGCCGTCGCGACCGGTATCTCGCCTGGGCGCGGAGCCTCGGCGACCGGCTCGTCAACCCCTATGACGTGGTCGCCTGGAACACCGACAAGCGCTACCTGCGCGAGCTGGCCGACGCGGGCCTGCCGGTCGTGTCGACCGCGCTGGTCGAGCCCGGCGCGCCGTTCGCGCCACCCGCCGGCGTCGACGACTACGTGGTCAAGCCGACGGTCAGCGCGGGCTCGCGCGACACCGCGCGGTTCACCGCCGACCCGGCCGACGCCGCGCGCTCCGCGTCGCTGGTCGAGGCCATCCACGCCTCGGGCCGCACCGCGATGGTCCAGCCCTACGTGGCGTCGGTCGACGCGCGCGGCGAGACCGCGACGCTGTTCTTCGACGGCACGTTCTCGCACGCGATCCACAAGGGGCCGCTGCTCGAGCACGGCGTCGACCCGACCGCCGACGTCTTCCTGGCCGAGACGATCGAGCCGCGCGAGGCCACCGCGGCCGAGCGCGCGGTCGCCGAGCGCGTGCTGGCCTTCGCCACCGAGCGCTTCGGGACGTTGGCCTACGCGCGCGTCGACCTCGTCGAGGACGACACGGGCGCCCCGGTCGTCCTGGAGCTGGAGCTGACCGAGCCGTCGCTGTTCTTCATGGGCGACCCTGGACGTCTGTCGGAGTTCGGGGCCGCGATCCGCGCCCGGCTGCCCGAGCGCTGACGCCTAGGCATCGCGCGGAGGTTCGCTGGGCGTCCCCGAGGGGAATAGCGGCGTCCAGCATGTCCCCGGCCCAGCCCCTGCAGCACGTGCGCGTGCTCGTCGCGCACCGTGACGCGTCCGCGCGCGCGTCCGTCCGCGCGCTCCTGGAGGACGTGGGCGCCGAGGTCCTGGAGTCCGACGAGCGCCACGACGCGGCCGAGCGGGTGCGCGCCGAGCGCCCGCAGGTCGTCCTGCTGGACCGTGAGCTGGACGGCGGCTCCGCGCGCGGCGGCGGGCTCGTGCGGGACGTCGCCGGCGATCCGGAGCTGCTCGGCGTCGCGGTGATCCTGCTGCACCCGGGCGCCGACGTCGCGGCGGTCTGCGCCGCGCTGGCCGACGGCGCGGTCGACGTGTGGACCACCGACGGCGCGGCGCCCGAGCTGATCGCGCGCGTGCGGCTGGCCTACCGGTCGCGCCAGCTGCTGGACCTCGCGCTGCGGCGCTTCAGCGACCTCGAGGACCTCGCCTACGGCGACGAGCTGACCGAGCTGCCCAACCGCCGCGGCGCGTCGCGGCAGATCGACGTGCTGATCAGCCGCGCCCGCCGTCACGGCCATCAGCTCGCCCTGCTCCTGGTGGACGCGGACCGCTTCAAGGCCATCAACGACGAGCACGGACACGCCGTCGGCGACGTCGTCCTGCGCGAGCTCGCGGCACGGCTGCGCGAGCGCGTGCGGCGGGAGGACGTCGTCGGCCGGTGGGGCGGCGAGGAGTTCGTGGTGGCCCTGCCCGAGACGACGCCCGACGGCGCGGTCGCGGTCGCCGAGGCGCTGCGCCTCGGCGTGTCGGGCACGCCGATCGAGGCCGGCGGCGCGCAGCTGCGCGTGACGATCTCGATCGGCGTCACCGCCTGGACCGGCGAGGAGCTGGACGACCTCGTCGCGCGCGCCGACCACGCGCTCTACGCCGCCAAGGCCGCGGGCCGCGACCGCGTGGTCCTGAAGCGCGCGGTCAAGGCCGCCTGACGCCTCACATCGCGATGGGAAAAAGATCTACTACACTCTCACTAAGATCTTCCCCGACCGACCCCGACGAAGGAGCCACTCCCCAACATGGGCAAGACCATCGGCATCGACCTCGGCACGACGAACTCGTGCATGGCCGTCCTCGAGGGCGGCGAGCCGACCGTCATCGAGAACGCCGAGGGCGGTCGCACCACCCCGTCGGTGGTCGCCTTCGCGCAGAGCGGCGAGCGCCTCGTCGGCACCGTCGCCAAGCGTCAGGCGGTCACCAACCCGCAGAACACCGTCTTCTCCGTCAAGCGCTTCATGGGCCGCAAGGAGGCCGAGGTGCGCGAGGAGGAGTCGATCGTCCCCTACAAGGTCGTCTCCGGCCCCAACGGCGACGCGCGCATCGACGCCGGCGGCAAGCAGTACAGCCCGCCGGAGATCAGCGCGATGATCCTGGCCAAGCTGAAGGCCGACGCCGAGGCCTACCTGGGCGAGACGGTCGACGGCGCGGTCATCACCGTCCCCGCGTACTTCAACGACGACCAGCGCCAGGCGACCAAGGACGCCGGCAAGATCGCCGGCCTCGACGTCAAGCGCATCATCAACGAGCCGACCGCGGCCTCGCTGGCCTACGGCCTCGACAAGGACACCGACCAGACGATCCTCGTCTTCGACCTCGGCGGCGGCACGTTCGACGTGTCGGTGCTGGAGATCGGCGACGGCGTCTTCGAGGTCAAGTCGACCGCCGGCGACAACCACCTCGGCGGCGACAACTGGGACAAGGCGATCGTCGACTGGCTCGCGAGCGAGTTCAAGCGCGACCAGGCGATCGACCTGACGCAGGACCCGATGGCCCTCCAGCGCCTCTACGAGGCCGCCGAGAAGGCCAAGATCGAGCTGTCCACCGCGCAGGAGTCCCAGATCAACCTGCCGTTCATCACGGCCGACCAGAGCGGCCCCAAGCACCTCGACGTCCGCCTCACCCGCGCGAAGTTCAACGAGCTGACCGCCGACCTGCTCGACCGCATCGTCGCGCCGGTCCGCCAGGCGCTGGACGACGCCAAGGCCAAGGGCACCGACAAGGTCGACCACGTCGTCCTCGTCGGCGGCATGACGCGCAACCCGGCCGTGCAGGAGAAGGTCAAGGACCTCACGGGCCAGGAGCCGCACCGCGGCGTCAACCCGGACGAGGTCGTGGCCGTCGGCGCGGCGATCCAGGCCGGCGTCCTGGGCGGCGACGTCAAGGACGTCCTGCTGCTGGACGTGACCCCGCTGACCCTGGGCATCGAGACCAAGGGCGGCGTCATGACCAAGCTGATCGAGCGCAATACGACGATCCCGACCCGCAAGGGCGAGGTCTTCTCGACGGCCGAGGACAACCAGCCGTCGGTCGAGATCCACGTCCTGCAGGGCGAGCGCGAGATGGCGACCTACAACAAGTCGCTGGGCAAGTTCCAGCTGACGGGCATCCCGCCGGCACCGCGCGGCATCCCGCAGATCGAGGTCACGTTCGACATCGACGCCAACGGCATCCTCGCCGTGTCCGCGAAGGACCTGGGCACCGGCAAGGAGCAGAAGATCGAGATCAAGGCGGGCTCGGGCCTGTCCGACGCCGAGATCAAGTCGATGGTCGGCGACGCCGAGGCGCACGCCGAGGAGGACAAGAAGGCGCGCGAGCTGGCCGAGGCCCGCAACAACGCCGAGAACGCGGCCTACCAGGCCGAGCGCCAGCTCAAGGACCTCGGCGACCAGGTCGACCCCGAGTCCAAGACCGAGATCGAGGCCGCGATCACCGCGGTGCGCGACGCCCTGACGTCCGAGGACCCCAACGAGATCAACGCCAAGGCCGAGGCGCTGCAGAACGCCTTCCACAAGGTCTCCGAGGCCATGTACGAGAAGGCCCAGCAGCAGCAGGCCGCCGCGGCCGCCGACGGCGCGCCCGCGGGCGACGGCGCCTCCGGGTCGGGCGACGAGGACGTCGTCGACGCCGAGGTCGTGGACGAGGGCAAGTAGTGAGCGGCGCCGAGCACGAGCCCAACGTGGGGCACGAGGAGGCGGCGGTCGAGGAGACCGCCGCCGAGGCGCCCGTGGACGCGTCCGTGGAGGACGACGTCGCCGAGCACGCGCAGGACGGCGCGGTCGAGGCGCCCGAGGTCGACGAGCCCGACTTCAAGGACCTGTACCTGCGCGCCGCCGCCGAGACGGACAACATCCGCAAGCGGGCGCGGCGCGACGTCGAGGTCGCGCAGGCCCGCGGCGTCGCGCGCCTGGCGCGCGAGCTGCTGCCGTCGCTGGACAACCTCGACCGCGCGCTGGCCGCCGCCGAGGCCGAGGAGGGCGAGGGCGAGCACCACCTGACCAAGGGCATCAGGTTGGTCCAGCAGGACCTCCTGGGCGCGCTGACCCGCGTGGGCATCGAGCAGTACGCCCCCGCGGGCGAGGTCTTCGACCCCCACCAGCACGAGGCCGTCGCGCAGATGCCCGCCGAGGGCGTCGACGCGGGGATCATCACGCAGGTCTACCAGCCGGGCTACCGCTACAAGGAGGAGATCCTCCGCGCGGCGAAGGTCGTGGTGGCGGCGTGAGCCCGAGCGACCCCTACAAGATCCTTGGGGTCGATCGCAAGGCGTCCCAGGAGGAGATCAAGAAGGCCCATCGCCGCCTGGTCCGCCAGTACCACCCGGACCGCAACCCGGGCGACGCCTCCGCCGAGGAGAAGTTCAAGGAGGTCCAGGCCGCCTACGACCTGATCGGCGATCCCGACAAGCGCAAGCAGTACGACCGCGGCGGGATCTTCGGCATGGGCGGCGCCGGCGGCGCGGGCGGCTCCGGCGGCCCGTCCGGCGGGTTCAGCGCGGGCGACTTCGGCGGCTTCCAGGACATCCTGTCCAACCTGTTCGGGGGCGGCGGCCAGGGCGGGGGCGCCCCGGGCGGCGGGCGTCAGCAGCGCACGCAGCCCACCGGCCCGCGCGCCGAGCGCGGCAAGGACCTCGAGTCGTCGGTCGCGATCTCCTTCGAGCAGGCGATCAACGGCGCGCAGATCCCGCTGAGCGTCGCCACGACGCAGCCGTGCCCGACCTGTCGGGGAACGGGCGCCAAGCCCGGCACCTCGCCGAAGGTCTGCCCGAAGTGCCAGGGCCGGGGCATCGAGTCCCAGGGCCAGGGCCTGTTCTCGATCTCGCAGCCGTGCTCCCGGTGCCACGGGTCCGGCGCGATCATCGAGGACCCGTGCCCGACCTGCCAGGGCGCCGGCCAGCAGAAGACCGTCAAGAACTACAAGGTGAACATCCCGGCCGGCGTCCGCGAGGGCTCGCGGGTCCGGCTGGCCGGCAAGGGCGAGGCGGGCCGCAACGGCGGGCCGCCCGGCGACCTGTACGTGATCACCCACGTCGCGCCGTCGCCGATCTTCGAGCGCAAGGGCGACAACCTCGAGGTCGAGGTGCCGCTGACGATCCCGGAGGCGATCCGGGGCGCCGACATCGAGGTGCCGACGCTCAACGGCCGCAAGAAGCTGCGCGTCGCTCCGGGCACGAAGCACGGCACGGTGCAGCGCCTGCGCGGCGAGGGGCCGCCGAAGCTCGGGAAGGGACCCGCCCACCGGGGCGACCTCCACTACAAGTTCGTCATCGACGTCCCGGCGACGCTCAGCGCCGAGCAGTCCGAGGCGGTCGAGAAGCTGTCGGAGGTCATGGGCGACGATCCGAGAGCGAGGTTGTTCTCATGAGGCGCACGACGCGGACCACGGTCACGGTCAGCTCCGACCGGGGTGTGTTCATGATCTCGGTCGCCGCCGAGCTGGCCGAGATGCACCCGCAGACGCTGCGGATGTACGAGCAGCGCGGGCTGATCGAGCCCAAGCGCTCGCCGAAGGGCACGCGCCTGTACTCGCACGAGGACGTCGAGCGCCTGCGCCGCATCCAGGAGATGACCAACGAGCTGGGGTTGAACCTGGCCGGGGTCGAGCACGTGCTGCGCCTGGAGCAGGAGCTGGAGCGCTCCCGCCGCCGCGTCGAGGCGCTGGAGCGCCGCACGACCGATCTGCAGGCGGAGTTCGCCGAGCAGATCGAGCAGGTCAAGCGCGAGCTGCGCGGCGGCGAGCTGGTGCCCTTGAAGCACACGCGCGACCTCGTGCCGCGGCCGCCCGCCGCCGCCGCGGCCGAGCCCGAGCCCGAGCCGCCGGCGGCGCCGCCCGCCCCGCGCGGGCCGCGCCGCATCCCGGTCGAGCGCGACTGAGCCCGCGGCGTCAGCCGCGCGGCAGCGTGTAGCCGCCGTCGACCGGCAGCACCGCGCCCGTGATGTGGGGGTTGGTCGCGGCGAGGACGATCGCCTCGGCGACGTCCGCCGCCGACCCGACCGGTCGATCCGCTCGACCTCCTCCAGCAGGGCCGCGCGCGGCGAACGCGCCCGCCGTCGCCTCGCCGATCCCCGAGGTGCCGCCGGCGACGACGACCCGCCGCCCTTCCAACTGTCGAGACAGCATGTCTCGACAGCAGCACTCGTCGATCCTCGCCGACGACGTGCCGCCCGCCCGCCGCGCGCTGGTCGTCGACCTCGTCGCGCTGCTGCGCCGCGCCGCCGCGTAGCCTGCGGGCCGTGCGCCCGCTGAACCTCGGAGAGACGCTCGACGCGAGCATCAAGATCGTCCGCGCGCGGTGGCGCGCGCTGGCGACGGTGATGCTCGTCGTCGGGGTGCCGATCCAGGTGGCGACCGTGGTGATCGCCCTGGCGACGATGAACGGCCACAAGGTCGGCTCCACCTTCCTGACGCCGGAGAGCACGAGCAGCGGGCACGGCGGCGACTACGTCGCCGGCGGCACGGCGATCATCGCGCTGATGATCCTCGGCTACCTCTTCGGCACGGTCGCCTGCTACCGCCTGGTCGCCGACGCCTACCTCGGGCGCGAGACCAGCGCGGCGGCGTCGCTGCGCTTCGCCGGCGAGCGGCTCGGCGCGACGCTGTGGCTGGGGATCGTGCTCGTCGCCGGGATCGTGGCCGGGTTCTTCGCGTTCATCCTGCCGGGCATCTGGCTCGCGGTCACGTGGTCGGTCGCCTATCCCGCGATGATCGTCGAGGGCACCGGCGGGCTGCCGGCGCTCGGGCGCTCGACCAAGCTCGTCCAGGGCCGCTGGTGGGCGACCTGCGGGCGCTTCGTCGTGGCCGTCGTCCTCGTCACGGTCGCCAGCGCGGTCGTCGGCAGCGTGCTGCTCGCGCCGTTCAGCGACACCTCGACGGCGGCGCTCGTCGTGGAGGCGATCAGCAACCTGGTGGTGTCGCTCTTCGCGACGCCGTTCCTGGCCGCGGTCGCGATGCTCGTCTACTTCGACCTGCGCGTGCGCAAGGAGGGCTGGACGGGCGACGGGGTCGCCGCCGCGCCGACGGCGGCGCCGTCGGCGCGCGCGCCCGAGCGCGACGCCTTCGGCCACCCGATCGCGCCCCCGGCCGACACGCCGCCGTCGCCGCCGCCGCCCGTGCCCGGCGCCGCGCCCCCGCGGCCCGACGACGCCGGGCCCGACGCGGCCGCGCCCGCGGGCTGGGCCCCGCCGGTCGCGCCCGAGCCGCCCGCGGAGCCCCGCAGGCCGCCGCTCTGGGACCCGCACCCGGACGCCGGCGCCGACCGCGACGCCTGACCGCGCGACGGCCTACGTGTTGCCCTGGGCCGTCCCGTCGCCGGCCGCCGCCTGACGCTCGGCCTCGTGGCGTCCCGGGTGGTCCTTGGGCAGGTCCTCGGGGATGATCTCGTCGTGCGCCTCGGGCGTGTCGCCCAGCGGGCGCCGCTCGTCCGGGGTCGCCGGGCCCAGCGGCTGGTCGCCGGCGCCCTCGGGCTTGGCGGTGTTCTCGCCGCCCGCGCCCGTGTGCTCGCCCGGCGCTCCGGGAACCCGTTCCTCGTCGTCCTCGTCCATACCGCTGTCCGTACCCCGGCCCACGCCCGTTGACGCGCGCTCGGACGCTGCTAAAATCTCAGTCCACTCGACTCACATCTGCACCTCTCCCCAGGAGTCCCGAGCACCTTGAACGCCGACCGCTTCACCATCAAGTCCCAGGAGGCCCTCCAGGCCGCCATCAGCCTCGCCGCCGCGCGCAGGCACGCGCAGGCGACGCCCGAGCACCTGCTCAGCGCGCTGCTGGCCCAGGACGACAACGTGCTGCCCGGCGTCCTGCGCAAGCTCGACGTCCCGCTCGCGACGCTGCGCGCCGACGTCGACGCCCACCTCGACGCGCTGCCCACGCTCGCCAACGCCGACGAGCCCGCCACGGCGCCCGAGCTGCTCGGCGTCCTGCGCGCCGCCGAGGTCGAGATGCGCGAGGCCAAGGACGAGTACATCTCCGTCCACCACCTGCTGCTCTCGCTCGCGGGCTACGGCGGCAAGGCGGGCGAGATCCTGCGCTCCAACGGCGTCACCAAGGAGCGCCTGCTGGAGGCGCTGCCCGACGTCACCGGCGGCCACCGCGTCGCCAGCCAGAACGCCGAGGACCAGTTCCGCGCGCTGGAGAAGTTCGGCGTCGACCTCACCGAGCGCGCCGCCAACGGCGAGCTGGACCCGGTCATCGGCCGCGACGAGGAGATCCGCCGCGTCATCCAGGTCCTCAGCCGCCGCACGAAGAACAACCCCGTGTTGATCGGCGAGCCCGGCGTCGGCAAGACCGCGATCGTCGAGGGCCTCGCCCAGCGCATCGTCGACGGCGACGTGCCCGAGTCGCTGCGCGATCGCCAGGTCATCTCCCTGGACATCGGCGCGCTGCTGGCCGGCTCGAAGTACCGCGGCGAGTTCGAGGAGCGCCTCAAGGCGGTGCTCCAGGAGATCAAGGACGCCGGCGGCAACGTCGTGCTGTTCATGGACGAGCTGCACACGATCGTCGGCGCGGGCGCCGCCGAGGGCGCGGTCGACGCCGCGAACCTGCTGAAGCCGATGCTCGCCCGCGGCGAGCTGCGCGCGGTCGGCGCCACGACGCTCGACGAGTACCGCAAGCACATCGAGAAGGACGCCGCGCTGGAGCGGCGCTTCCAGCCGGTGCTGGTCGGCGAGCCGTCGGTCGACGACACGATCGCGATCCTGCGCGGCCTCAAGGAGCGCTACGAGCTGCACCACAACGTCCGCATCCAGGACGCCGCGCTGATCGCCGCCGCGACGCTGAGCGACCGCTACATCGCCGACCGCTTCCTGCCCGACAAGGCCATCGACCTGATCGACGAGGCCGCGTCCGGCCTGCGCATCGAGATCGACTCCAAGCCGGTCGAGATCGACGAGCTGGACCGCCGCGTCCTGCAGCTGGAGATCGAGCGCACGTCGCTGGCCAAGGAGAGCGACGACGCGTCGATGCAGCGCCTGGAGGCGCTGGACCGCGAGCTGGCCGACCTGAAGGAGAAGTCGGCCGCGATGACCGCAGAGTGGCAGGCCGAGAAGGACGCGATCGTCGGCGTCCAGGACGTGCGCGAGCGCCTCGAGGCCGCCCAGCGCGCGCTGGAGCGCGCCGAGCGCGAGGCCAACCTCGAGGAGGCCGCGCGCCTGCGCCACGGCGAGATCCCCGAGCTGCAGCGCCAGCTGGCCGAGCGCGAGGACCGCACCGACGGCGACGCGGGCTTCCTGCGCGAGATCGTCGACGCCGAGGACGTCGCCGAGGTCGTCGCGCGCTGGACGAAGATCCCGGTCAGCCGGCTGCTGGAGGGCGAGGTCGAGAAGCTCATCCACATGGAGGAGCGCCTGCACCAGCGGGTGATCGGCCAGGACGACGCGGTCGCCGCCGTGTCCAACGCGCTGCGCCGCTCGCGCGCCGGCCTCCAGGACCCGGACCGCCCGATCGGCTCGTTCCTGTTCCTCGGCCCGACCGGCGTCGGCAAGACCGAGCTGGCCCGCGCGCTGGCCGAGTTCATGTTCGACAGCTCGGACGCGATGGTCCGCATCGACATGTCGGAGTACATGGAGAAGCACGCGGTCTCGCGCCTGGTCGGCGCGCCTCCCGGCTACGTCGGCTACGAGGAGGGCGGCCAGCTGACCGAGGCCGTCCGGCGCCGTCCCTACACGGTGGTGTTGCTCGACGAGATCGAGAAGGCGCACCCCGACGTGTTCAACGTGCTGTTGCAGGTCATGGACGACGGGCGCCTGACCGACGGCCAGGGCCGCACGGTCGACTTCAAGAACACCGTGTTGATCATGACCTCCAACATCCCGGGCGGGAGGGTCGGCGCCGAGTCCCACTTCAAGCCCGAGTTCATCAACCGGCTGGACGACATCGTCGAGTTCCACGCCCTGGACCGCGAGCACCTCGGCGCGGTGGTCGACCTGCAGGTCGAGCGCGTCCTGGCCCGCGTCCGCGCGCGCGACATCGAGGTCGAGCTGACCGACGCCGCCCGCACGCTGCTCGGCGACCTCGGCTACGACCCGACCTACGGCGCGCGCCCGCTCAAGCGCGTGATCCAGAAGCGCCTGGTCGACCAGCTGGCGCTCGGGATCCTCGAGGGCCGCTTCCGCGACGGCGACGCCGTCAAGGTCGACGCCGCCGACGGCGAGCTGACGTTCGCCAAGGCCGACGCGGCGGCCCCGGCCGCCGACGCCGCGCCCGCCGCGGCCTAGCCCTCGTCGGCTCCGTGACGCACCGCCGCGGCCCATCGGCCGCAGCGGCCGCGCACGTCGACCGCCAGCGCGAACGCGTCGGACACGCGCTCGCTGGTGAGCACGTCGGCGACCGGCCCCGCGGCCAGGATCCGGCCGGAGCGCAGCAGCAGCGCGTGCGTCGTGGAGGGCGCGATCTCCTCCAGGTGGTGGGTGACCGTCACGGTCGGCAGCGCCGGGCGGTCGCGCGCCAGCGTCGCCAGCGCGCCGAGCAGGCCCTCGCGGCCGGGCAGGTCGAGGCCCGCGGCGGGCTCGTCGAGCAGCAGCAGCTCGGGGTCGGCCATCAGCGCCCGGGCCAGCAGCAGGCGCTGGCGCTCGCCCTGCGAGCAGTCCTCGAAGCGGCGGTCGGCCAGCTCCTCGGCGCTGACCAGCGCCATCAGCGCCCGCGCGCGCTCCTCGTGCTCGGGCTTCAGGCGCCGGACCTGCGGGATGATCGTGTTGAACGCGCCGGTCATCACGGTCTGCAGGCCGGTGAGGTGGCCGCGCAGCGACCGCGCCAGCCGCGCGTCGACGAAGCCGATCCGCTCGCGCAGCGCGCGCACGTCGACCGCGCCCAGGCGCGCGCCGAGCACCTCGACGGTCCCCGACGACGGCTGCGACATCGCGGCGGCCAGGTGCATCAACGTGGTCTTGCCGGCGCCGTTGGGGCCGAGCACGACCCAGTGCTCGCCCGCGCGGACCTCCAGCGCCACGTCGTCCAGCAGGCGCAGCTCGCGCCCCAGCGCGGTCGACCAGCGCCGCACGGTCGCGCCACGCAGCGCGAGCGCGACCGGCGCCGCCGTGGTGCCGCTCAGCGCTTCACCTGCTGCGGGCAGGGCGAGGTCTTGCTGGGCTTCGGCGCGCCCGGCGGCTGGAGGCAGACGCCGACCGAGTAGAAGAGGAACTGGCTGCCCTTGACGCCCTTGTGGAAGGCCTTGGTGGTGTCGAACTGCAGCTTCCACTTGCCCAGCCGCGGCGCGTCGAAGGGGAACAGCCGCCGCTTGGCGGTCTTGACGATTCGCCCGCACTGGCCCGTGGCCCGGCCGAGCCGGACGGTCTCCTTGAGCTTGCCCTTCGGGTCGACGTAGTGGACGTAGACGTCCGGGTTGGTCGCGTTGAGCCCGAAGCCCGCGACCGAGAAGCGGACCTTCAGCTTCTGCGGGTCGCCGGTGGCCGGGGAGAAGTCGGCCTTCAGCTGCGTGATCGTGAACTTCGTGCTCACGCTCGTGGCCTCGGACGTCGCGGTGACCGTGAACTGGCGCTCCAGCTCGTCGGTGGCCAGCGCCGGCGGCTCGAAGGCGCCGCGGAACGCGCCGCCGGCGTCGATCGCGTGCGTGCCGCCGAGCAGCGTCTGGCCGTCGAGCGCGATGTCGTAGGCCGCCCCGGGCGTGAAGCCGTTGCCGCTGACCGTCACGTTGGTCTTCGCGGTCTGCAGGTAGCAGGTGCGGTCGGTCTGCACCGCGGCGCCGTGGGCGGCGGCCGGGACGAGCAGCGCGAGGGAGACGGGAAGGCCGGTGGCGAGACGTCGCATGAAGGTGCCAATCAGCTTAGGGGTGATCGGGGCTGTGACCCGCCGAACACCCAGATCGGGTAGAAGCTGCGCTATGCCGACGTTCATCATGCTCTCCACGCTCACGCCCGAGGGCGTCCAGACGGTCAAGAACAACCCGCAGCGGATCCGCGAGGTCAACTCCGAGGTCGAGCAGCTCGGCGCGACCGTCAAGGCGCAGTGGTCGGTCCTCGGACGCTTCGACTTCGTCTCGATCGTCGAGGCGCCGGACGAGTCCACGATGGCGCGCGTGTCGCTGGAGCTGGGGTCGCGCGGGACGGGCCGCTTCGAGACGCTGAGCGCGATCCCGATCGACGACTTCATCGCCAGCCTCTAGCGCCGAGGCCGCCCGCAACGTGAAAGTCCTCATCGTCGGCGGCGGCGGGCGCGAGCACGCGCTCGCCAACGCGCTCGCGCGCTCGCCCCAACGGCCGGAGCTGCTGGCCGCGCCCGGCAACCCCGGGATCGCGGCCGTCGCCCGGTGCTTCCCGGAGGTCAAGGCCGACGACGTCGACGGCCTGACGCGCCTGGCCGTCGACGAGGGCGTCGGGCTGGTCGTGATCGGCCCCGAGGCGCCGCTGGTCGCGGGCCTCGCCGACCGCTTGGAGCGGGCCGGCGTCCCGCACTTCGGCCCGTCCGCCGCGGCGGCGCGGCTGGAGGGCTCCAAGGCGTTCGCCAAGGAGGTCATGGCCTCCGCGGGCGTGCCGACCGCCAACTGGTCGGAGGTCGAGACGGTCGCGGGCGGCATGGAGGCGATCGACGGCCGCTACCCGACGGTCATCAAGTTCGACGGGCTGGCCGCGGGCAAGGGCGTCGTCGTCGCGCCCGACGAGGCGACCGCGCGCGCGGCGCTGACCGAGATGCTCGAGGCGCGCCGCTTCGGCGACGGCCCGGTCGTCGTCGAAGAGTTCCTGGAGGGCGAGGAGCTGTCGCTGTTCGCGATCTGCGACGGCGAGCGCGCGGTCCCGATGGTCCCCGCGCAGGACTACAAGCGGATCTTCGACGGCGACGAGGGCCCGAACACCGGCGGCATGGGCGCCTACTCGCCGGTCGTCGGCGCGCCCGACCCCGACGCGGTCGTCGCGGCGATCCACCAGCCGGTGGTCGACCTCCTGCGCGAGCGCGGCACGCCGTTCCACGGCGTCCTCTACGCCGGGCTGATGCTGACCGCCGACGGCCCGCAGGTCATCGAGTTCAACGTGCGCTTCGGCGACCCCGAGACCCAAGGCGTGCTCAAGCGGCTGACCAGCGACCTGCTGGAGACGCTGCTGGCGGCCACCCGACCCGGTGGCCTTGCCGCGAGCGACCCCATGACCTTCTCCGGCGACTGGGCGGTGACGCTCGTGCTCGCGTCGCGCGGCTACCCGGAGTCTTCGTCCAGTGGCGACGTGATCAGCGGCCTGGACGCCGTCCCCGCCGACGTCGAGGTCACCCACGCGGGCACCGCGCGGGACGACCACGGAGCGATCGTCACCGCCGGCGGGCGCGTCCTCAACGTGACCGCGCTGGGCGCCGACCCTGCGGCCGCGCGCGAACGCGCTTATGCTGCCGCCGACCTCATTCAGTTCGACGGACGGCAGCTGCGGCGCGACATCGCCCAGCGGGCCGTGGAGCGCGTGACCTCATGACCGATCAGCCCCAGCCCACCACCGCGGCCCCCGAGACCATGACCCAGCTCGAGGAGGCGGCCACGGAGACCGACGCCCCGCTCGTCGGCATCATCATGGGGTCGCAGTCCGACATGGACACCATGTCGGGCGCGGCCAAGGTCCTCGAGGAGCAGGGCATCCGCTCCGAGACCCGCGTGATGTCGGCCCACCGCGATCCCGAGACCGTCGCCGACTACTGCAAGAACGCGCGCCTGCGCGGGCTCAAGGTCATCATCGCCGGCGCCGGCCTCTCCGCTGCGCTGCCCGGCGTCGCCGCCGCACACACCGACCTGCCGGTCATCGGCGTGCCGCTGTCCTCGCGCCTGAGCGCCGCGGGCGGCCTCGACGCGCTGCTGTCGGTCGCCCAGATGCCGCCCGGCGTCCCGGTCGCCTGCGTCGGCCTCGACAACGCCAAGAACGCCGGACACCTGGCGCTGCGCATCCTGAGGGCGTAGGCGAGCCGCGCGCCTTAAGCTCTCGGGCGTGATCCCGCGCTACACCCGCCCCGAGATCGGGGCCGTCTGGACCGACGAGGCCAAGCTCGAGAGCTGGCGGCAGGTGGAGGTCGCCTGCGCCCTGGAGACGGAGGGGCCGACGCCGAGCGAGTTGGAGGCCATCTCGCTGGCGACCTTCACCGTCGAGGCGGTGCTGGAGCGCGAGAAGGTCACCGACCACGACGTCGCCGCGTTCGTCGACGTGCTCAGCGCGTCGGCGGGCGAGGCCGGGCGCTGGATCCACTACGGGCTGACGTCCTCCGACGTCCTCGACACCGCGCTCGGCGTCCAGCTGCGCAAGGCGGGCGACATCATCGTCAAGGGCGCGCGGGAGTTCCGCGATGCCTTGGTCGACCAGGCGCGCGCGCAGGTCGACACGGTCTGCGTCGGGCGCACGCACGGCGTCCACGCCGAGCCCACCACCTTCGGCGTCAAGCTCGCGGGCTTCGCCTTCGAGGCCGACCGCAACCTGAAGCGGTTGGAGCGCGCGTTCGACCAGGCCGCGGTCGGTGCGGTGTCGGGCGCGGTCGGGACGTACTCCGCGACGTCGCCGGACTTCGAGCGCCGCGTGCTGGACCGCCTGGGCCTGCGGGCCGAGCCGGTCTCCACGCAGGTCGTCGCGCGCGACCGCCACGCCGAGCTGCTGCAGGCGATCGCGCTGGCCGGCGCGGGCCTGGAGCGCTTCGCGACCGAGATCCGCCACCTCCAGCGCACCGAGGTCCGCGAGGTCGAGGAGCCGTTCCGCTCCGGCGCCCAGAAGGGCTCGTCGGCGATGCCGCACAAGCGCAACCCGATCGTCTCCGAGCGCGTGACCGGCCTGGCCCGCGTGCTGCGCGGCTACATGCAGGTCGGGGTGGAGGACGTCGCGCTGTGGCACGAGCGCGACATCTCGCACTCGGGCGCCGAGCGCGTCGTCCTGCCCGACGCGACGATCGCCTTGGACTACATGCAGGCCCTGGCCACCCGCCTGGCCCGCGGCATGGTCGTCCACGCCGACCGCATGCGCGAGAACCTCGACCTGACCTACGGCGCGCTGTTCTCCCAGCGCGTCCTGCTCGCGCTCGTCCAGGCCGGCCTGCAGCGCGACGACGCCTACCGGATCGCCCAGCGGACGGCCCAGCAGGCGTGGGACACGCGCACGCCGCTGCGCGAGATCCTCGAGGCGGAGCCGGCCGGAACCCACCCGCCCCTCGACCTCGACGCGATCTTCGACCTGGGGCACTACACCAAGCACGCCCACGAGATCGTGGCGCGGCTCGACGCGCTGGTCTAGGCCGCCACCAGCGCCTCCACGCCCTCGGCCGCCGCGGCGCTCGCGTTGGCCTCGCGGCTGCGCAGCGCGGCCGCGATCACCAGCACCGCCGTCGCCAGCAGGCCCGCGCCGACCGCGAAGGCCGTCGTGTAGCCGTGGACGAGGTCGCTCGCCGCGGTCCCGTGCGTCGCGCCGGTGGAGACCGTCGACAGCACGGCCAGGCCGAGCGCCCCGCCGATCTGCTGCGAGGTGTTGAACAGCCCGGACGCGAGGCCCTGGTCGGCGGCGTCGACACCGCCGGTGGCGATCAGCGTCAGCGGCACGAACGCGTTGCCGATGCCCAGCGCCAGCAGCGCGATCCCGGGCACGAAGCCCGCGAGGTAGCTGCTGTCGGGCGTCAGCATCGTCATCCACGCCAGGCCGAGCGTGCCGAGCGCGAAGCCGCCCAGCAACACGGCCTTGACGCCGAAGCGCGCGATCAACCGCTGCGAGATGACCGACCCGGCGATGATCCCGACGGTCATCGGGACGAACGCCGCGCCGGACTCCAGCGCGTTGTAGCCGTGGATCTGCTGGAAGTACAGCGAGCTGAAGTAGAAGAACGCGTTCATCCCGCCCATCAGCAGCAGCGTGGCCGCGTTGGCCGTGGCCAGCGTCCGCGTCCGGAAGATCGACAGCCGGACCAGCGGCGCCTTGACGCGCTGCTGGACCGCGCCGAACGCGGCGAGGATCCCGACCGAGGCGGCGCCGAGGCCGAGCGTCCGGGCGCTGCCCCAGCCGAAGTCCTGGGCCTTGACGATGGTGTAGGTCAACAGGACCAGGCCGCCGGTGACCAGCGCGGCGCCGAGCAGGTCGAAGCCGCCGTCGCGCCGCTCGGCCTTGGACTCGGGGACGAAGCGCAGCGCGAGCGCCAGCGCGACGAGGCCGACCGGGACGTTGATGAAGAACACCCACTCCCACGACAGCGCGTCGGTCAGCAGGCCGCCGAGCAGCAGGCCGACCGCTCCGCCGCCGCCGGAGATCGCCGCGAAGGCGCCCAGCGCCTTGGCGCGGTCCGGGCCCTCGGGGACCGTCGTGGTGATGATGCTCAACGCGGCGGGGGAGACGAGCGCGGCGCCGAGGCCCTGCAGGGCGCGGGCGGCCACGAGGAAGCCCGGGGAGGTCGCCAGGCCGTCGAGCAGCGAGGCGAAGGTGAACAGGCTGACGCCCGCCAGGAACAGCCGACGACGCCCGAAGAGGTCGCCGGCGCGGCCGCCCAGCAGCAGGAAGCCGCCGAAGACCAACATGTAGACGTTGACGACCCACTGGAGGTCGGAGGGCGAGAAGTTGAGGTCCTTCTGGATGGAGGGCAGCGCGACGTTCGTGATCGTCGCGTCGAGGATCACCATGAACTGCGCGAGGCAGACCACGACGACCGTCACGGCCCAGTGGCGTTGCGTGGAGGTGGAGTCGCTCATGAGGTGAGGAGGTGAGGAGGGGAGAGGGGTGTGGGGCGGTCTCGGAAGCAACCGGACCGCTCGGTCCGCATGAACGTAGCACAACCGGACCGGTCGGTTCGTTTTTTCGGACCGAGCGGTCCGGATCGGCGGACCGGGCGGTCCGGATTTCCGGACCCGGCGGTCCATTTCGGCCGCGAACCTTGGTACCGTCCACGGGGCGATGACGTCCTCGAACGCCCTGCCGATGCGCGCCGACGCGCGGCGCAACCTGGAGCGGATCCTCCAGGCCGCGCGCGAGGCGTTCGCCGAGGGCGGCCTCGACGTCGGGGTCGAGGAGATCGCCCGCCGCGCCGGCGTCGGCAAGGCGACGTTCTTCCGCCGCTTCCCGACCAAGGAGGCGCTGATCGCCGCGCTCTACGAGGACTTCGTCGTCGAGGTCGAGACCGCGATCGAGCAGGCGCTGGCCGAGAACCCCGACGACCCGCTCGGGCCGCTGCGCGCGTTCCTGGAGCACTCGATGCGCACGCAGGCCCACAACAAGGCGTTCTTCGAGGCGGTCGCCGCGCGCTACGTCCCGCCGGTCGAGATGACCGACCGCGTCATGGCCGGGGTCCAGCGCGTGATGGAGCCGGCCCGCGCGGCCGGGCTCCTGCGCCCGGGCATCGAGCCCGGCGACGTGTCGACCGCGACGAAGATGCTCGGCGCGGCGATCCGGCCGATGGAGGGCCTGCTGCTCTGCGAGCAGGCCTGGCCGCGCTACCTCGACCTCGTGCTCTCCGGCCTCACCGGCGAGACCCCGATGCCCGGCGTCGCCGCCGATCCCTGCACGATGGTCCGCGAGTTCTCCGCAAGGACCGCCTAGCCCGGTGTTCGCGGGGCGGCCCACGCCCCGCCCGCGCCGCGGCCTTCGGTACCTTGAGGCCGTGACCGCCGCTGCCGACCTCGACCTGCCGCTCGTCGCCAGCGGCAAGGTCCGCGAGATCTACGACCTGGGCGACCGCCTCCTGCTGGTCGCCTCCGACCGCATCTCCACGTACGACGTGGTGCACCCGAACGGGATCCCGGACAAGGGCAACGTCCTGACCGGCATCTCCGCGTTCTGGTTCAACAAGACGGGGCACATCGTCCCCAACCACTACATCTCGGCCACCGAGGGCGTCCCGGACGCCGTCCGCGGCCGCGCGATGGCCGTGCAGAAGCTGAAGATGCTGCCGGTCGAGTGCGTCGTGCGCGGGTACATCACCGGCTCGGGCTGGAAGGACTACCAGGCCACCGGCAAGGTCTCGGGCATCGAGCTGCCCCCGGGCCTGCGCGAGTCGGAGAAGCTGCCGACGCCGATCTTCACGCCGTCGACCAAGGCCGAGGTCGGCCACGACGAGGCCATCGACCTCACGCAGGCCGGCGAGATCCTCGGCGATCCCGAGCTGGCCGCGCGCCTGCGCGACGTGTCGATCGCGCTGTACTCCTACGCGGCCGACCTCGCCGCCGAGCGCGGCGTGATCCTCGCCGACACGAAGTTCGAGTTCGGCCTCAACGAGGCCGACGAGCTGATCCTCGGCGACGAGGCGCTGACGCCGGACTCCTCGCGCTACTGGCCGGTCGAGGGCTACGAGCCCGGCCACGGCCAGCCGTCCTTCGACAAGCAGTTCGTGCGGGACTGGGCGTCCTCGACCGGCTGGGACAAGACCCCGCCGGCGCCGGAGGTCCCCGCCGACGTCGCCGCGGGCACGCGCGAGAAGTACATCGAGGCCTACGAGTTGATCACCGGCGAGAAGTTCGCCGACTGGCTCGCGCGGACCGCCGCATGAGGGCCCGCGTCCTGATCCGCCCCAAGGCGGGCATCCTGGACCCGCAGGGCGTCGCCGTCGAGCGCGCCCTGCCGGCGCTCGGGTTCGCGGGCGTCGCCAACGTCCACGTCGGCCGGCTCGTGGAGCTGGACGTCGAGGACCAGAGCCAGCTCGACGACATCTGCCGCAAGCTGCTGGCCAACCCGCTGATCGAGGACTACGAGATCCAGGCGGTCGAGGCCGCCACCGCGTGAAGCTCGGCGTCATCACGTTCCCCGGCACCTGCGACGACGCCGACGCCCGCCTGGCGGTGTCGAAGGTCGCCGAGGCGGTGCCGCTGTGGCACGGCGACAGCGACCTCAAGGGCGTCGACGGCATCGTCGTCCCCGGCGGCTTCTCCTACGGCGACTACCTGCGCGCGGGCGCGATCGCGCGCTTCTCGCCGGTGATGGAGTCGGTCATCCGCTTCGCCCACGAGGGCGGCCCGGTGCTCGGCATCTGCAACGGCTTCCAGATCCTCTGCGAGGCCGGCCTGCTGCCCGGCGCGCTGCTGCCCAACAAGGACCTCCGCTTCGTCTTCCGCCAGGTCGACCTCGAGGTCCGCACGACCGCGACGCCGTTCACGTCGACCTGCACGGTCGGCGACCGGCTGTCGATCCCGGCCAAGCACATGACCGGCTGCTTCTTCGGCGAGGTGCCCGAGGAGCAGGTCGTGCTGCGCTACGCCGAGGGCCACAACTTCAACGGCGCGCAGGACGACATCGCGGGCGTCTGCAACGCCCAGGGCAACGTGATGGGGTTGATGCCGCATCCCGAGCACGCGATCGACGAGCTGGTCGGCGGGTCGGCCGACGGGCTGAAGCTCTTCGAGGGGATGGCCCGTGTCGCCGTCAACGCCTGATTCCGCGACCGTGCCCGGCGTCGAGCAGGCCGTCGCGCTGGGGCTCACGCGCGACGAGTACCGGATGGTGTGCGACGAGCTGGGCGGGCGCGAGCCCAACGAGGTCGAGCTGGCGATGTTCTCGCTGCTGTGGAGCGAGCACTGCGCCTACAAGCACTCCAAGAAGCTGCTGCGCACGCTGCCCACCGAGGGTCCGGCGGTCGTCATGGGGCCGGGCGAGAACGCCGGCGCCGTGGACGTCGGCGACGGCTGGGCGGTCGCGTTCAAGGTCGAGTCGCACAACCACCCGTCGGCGGTCGAGCCCTTCCAGGGCGCGGCGACCGGCGTCGGCGGCATCCTGCGCGACATCTTCGCGCTCGGCGCGCGGCCGATCGCGGTGCTCGACTCGCTGCGCTTCGGCGAGCCGGAGTCCGAGCGCTCGCGCTACCTGCTCGATCGCGCCGTGGCGGGCATCGGCCACTACGGCAACTCGATCGGCGTGCCGACGGTCGGCGGCGAGGTCGTCTTCGAGGCCCCATACGAGACCAACTGCCTGGTCAACGCGATGGCCATCGGGCTCGCCAAGCAGGCCGACATGGTGCGCTCCGCCGCGGCGGGCGTCGGCAACGTGCTGGTGCTGTTCGGCGCGTCCACCGGCCGCGACGGCATCGGCGGCGCGTCGGTGCTGGCCTCGACCGAGCTGGACGTCGAGGACGACAGCAAGCGCCCGTCGGTGCAGGTCGGCGACCCGTTCGAGGAGTCCAAGCTCCTGGAGTGCTCGCTGGAGCTGCTGGCCTCCGGCTTGTTGGTGTCCTTGCAGGACCTCGGCGCCGCCGGCCTCACCAGCGCGGCGAGCGAGATGGCCGCCAAGGGCGAGGTCGGCCTCGACCTCGACGTGTCGAAGGTCCCGCTGCGCGAGGCCGACATGGAGCCCTTCGAGATCATGGTGTCGGAGTCGCAGGAGCGCATGCTCTGCGTCTGCACGCCCGGCAACGTCGACGCGGTCCTGGCCCTCTGCGAGAAGTGGGAGGTCAACGGCACCGCGATCGGGACCGTGACCGAGGGCAACCGCTTCCGCGTGCTGCGCGGCGACGAGGTCGTCGGCGACATGCCGGTGTCCGGCCTGGTCGACGACGCGCCGCTGTACGACCTCGCGCCGGAGAAGCCCGCCGCGGCGCTGTACCCCGCGCCCGCGGCCAAGCTCGGCTTCGAGGCCGACGTCCGCGAGGCGCTGATCGCGCTGCTGTCGTCGCCGAACCTCGCGTCGCGCCGGCCGTTGTTCCAGCAGTACGACCCGGTCGTGCAGTCGCGCACGGTCCGCCGTCCGGAGGAGGCCGACGCGGCCGTCCTGTGGCTGCGGGACATGGGCGACGACGCCCCGGCGATCGCCACGTCGATCGACGGCAACGGCCGCCGCGTCGCCGCCGACCCCTACTGGGGCACGATCGGCAACGCGCTGGAGTGCGCGGCGAACCTCGCCGCCGTCGGCGCCCGGCCGCTGGGCACGACCAACAACCTCAACTTCGGCAACCCCGAGAAGCCGCACGTCGCCTGGCAGCTGACCGAGGCCGTCCGCGGCCTGGGCGACGCGTGCCGCGCGCTGGAGGCGCCGATCGTCGGCGGCAACGTCTCGTTGTACAACGAGAACGCCGACGGGCCGATCTACCCGACGCCGGTCGTCGGCATGGTCGGCCTGCTGCCCGACCCGGCGCGCGCCGGGCGGCTGGGCTTCGCCGACGAGGGCGACGCGATCGCGCTCGTGGGCTGGAACGCCGATCCGTCGCTGGACGCCTCCGAGCTGGCCAAGCTGCGCGGCGAGGCGCTGCCCGACGGGCTGCCGCCGGTGGACGTCGACCACGTCCGCGCCACGCTGGACGCGGTTCGCGACGCGGTCCGCGCCGGCGAGCTGAGCAGCGCGCACGACATCGCCGAGGGTGGCCTGCTGGTCGCCGTCGCCGAGGCCTGCCTGGCCGGCGGCGTCGGCGCGTCGCTGGACCTCGGCGACGTCACCGACGTCTGGACCTCGCTGTTCGGCGAGCACCCCGGCGGCTTCGTCGTCTCCGGGCCGCGCGACGTCCTGGAGCGCCTGGCGGGCCGGACGCCCGTCGAGATCCTGGGCACCGTCGGGGGCCGCCATCTGGAGATCGCGATCTCCGACCTCGGCGAGCGCTGGTCGCTGGCCGAGCTGCGCGAGGCGAACGCCGCGCTCGCGCCGCTGTTCCCGTAAGGACACCAAGAACGCAAGGGACCGCCTCCGCGCTCGTACATCCGCCGAATGGCGGGCGCGGAGACGGTATGTGTCTGCGCCGGTTCGTAAGGTGCGCGCCATGCGCGCTCGACCCTCGGCAGGGGCGCGGGGGCTGGGTCTGGCGCTCGCGGCTGTCCTGCCGATCCTCGCGGTTCCCACGACGGCCCCGGCGGCGGTGTCGCGCACGGCCGCGACCGCCAAGGCGCTGAAGGCCCTGGACGTCAGCGGCGATCGCGCGGCGGTGCGCGTCTTCGCGACGCGCGCGACGGTGCCGGCCCGCACGACGATCACGCAGTCGGCCGCGCGCGCGGGCGCCGCGACGACGACCGACCGCGACACCGGCGTGCGCACCGCGCCCGCGGCGCGCGTCGCGCGCACGCCCGCCGAGCCGGTCTGGCTGTTCTACGCCGACCGCGGGCCGTTCCAGGCCTTCGAGCATCCCGGGCGGATCGCGCTGGTCGGCGCGCGCACCGGGCGCGTGACGCTCACCGCGACGCTGCGCTGGGTCCCGCTCGTCGGCGGCCGGCTGCCGGAGTTCTTCCGCGGCCCCGACGCCTACGAGGGCAAGCGCTTCCTGGTCTACGACCGGCCGTGGCCCGCGACGCCCAGCGCCGCCGCCGTGCGCCGCGCCGACGCCGCCGACGCCGCCGAGGCCGACCGCCGCGCCGCCGCCGCGCTGGCCGCGCAGCACGCCTGCGCGCTGCGCGTCTCGGACACGCTGGGCGACTTCTATGACTTCGGCCGCGTCGATCGCACGCGCGCGCAGCTCGGCCTGTTCCTCAAGCGCCTCTCGACGCTGGCGCCCGGCTTCCTCACCGAGCGCTACGTCGCGCACGACGGCACCACGCCGTCGGCCGCCGCGCAGCGCCTGATCGACCGCGGCGGCTGCCGCGACCTCCTGCTCTACGCCGCGGGCGGCGCCGCGCGCACCGGCGCGCCGGGCGTCGTCGTCGGCGTGCGCGCCGCGGCCGGCGGGCGGATCGCCTGGCAGACGCTGACCGCCGCCGACCTCGCGCGGCTCGTCAAGGCCAACCCGTCGGTGCGCTTCTCGCTGATCTTCGACGCGCCCTACACCGGGCGGATGGCCGCGGTCCTGCGCGGCGAGCCCAACGTCTCGGCGCTGCTGACCTCGGGCGGCCCGGACGAGCCGAGCTTCCGCTACCTGCCCGCGGTCACCGGCGCGGCGGGCGTCGTGCAGAACCCGGGCAACCCCCAGCACCTGCTCGAGTTCACCAACACCTTGATCGGCGGCCTCGGCCGCTTCGTGTCCGACGCCGCCGAGGTCGACCACGCCGTCGCCCAGCCGTCGGCCTCGTTCCTGGGGTGGATGCTCGGCCGGGCGGTCGGCCTCGCCGCGCCGCCGTTCGACCCGCTGCTGACCACGCCGATCGAGGTCCTGCCGGCCACGACCGCGCCGCCCGCGCCCGCGCCCGCCGCCCCCGCGCCGCCGGCCACGACGCCGACGCCGACCCCGGAACCGCCGGCGCCCCCGGTCAACCACGCGCCGATCGCCGTGGACGCCGCGCACGCCACCGACGAGGACACGCCGGTCTCGTTCACGCTGGAGGGCTCCGACCCCGACGGCGACCCGCTGACGTTCGCGGTCACCGCGCCGCCCGCCCACGGGACGGTCACCGCCGCCGGCCCCCGCGTCACCTACACGCCCGCGCCCGACTTCAACGGCACCGACCGGTTCACCTACACGATCTCCGACGGCCGCGGCGGCACCGCGACCGGGACCGTCGTCCTGACGGTCGCGCCGGTCAACGACGCGCCGGTCCTCGTCGCGAGCGCGGGCTCGGCGACGTTCACCGAGGACGGCCCGGCCGTCGCGGTCGACCCCGGTGTCACCGTCGGCGACGTCGACTCCGCGACGCTGGCGAGCGCGACCGTCGCGATCTCCGACGGCCTCGACGCCGCCCACGACGCGCTCGCGTTCTCCGACACGGCGTCGATCGCCGGCGACTACGACGCGGCCACCGGCGTGCTGACGCTCACCGGCGTCGCGCCCGCCGCCGACTACGAGACCGCGCTGCGCGCCGTCACCTTCACGACGACCGGCGACGACCCGTCGACCGCGCCGCGCACGCTCACGCTGCGCGCCGACGACGGCGCCGCCGAGCACCACCTCAGCGCCCCGGCCACACGCGCGCTGACGGTCGTCGCCGTCAACGACCCGCCGGTCCTGTCCTCCAGCGCGACCGGCGCCGTCGCCTACACCGAGGACGGCCCGCCGGCCACGATCGACCCCACCATCTCGATCGCCGACCCCGACTCGGCGCAGCTCGTGGGCGCGGCGATCTCGATCACCGCCGGCCACGAGGCCGACGACCGCCTGCGCTTCACCGACACCGCCCACATCTCCGGCACCTACGACGCGGCCGCCGGCATCCTGCGGCTCGACGGCTTCGCCACGCTCGCCGAGTACCGCGACGCGCTGCGCTCCGTCGCCTACGAGACGGTCTCCGACGTGCCGAGCACCGCCACGCGCACGATCGGCTTCCGCGTCGACGACGGCGCGATCGCCGACCATCTCTCCAACGTCGTCACCCGCGACGTCACGGTCGCCGCCCACGACGACGGGCCGCGGATCGCGACGTCGCCCGGCTCGGCCACGTTCTCCGAGGGCGGCGCGGCCGTCGCCGTCGACCCCGCCCTCACCGTCATGGACCCCGAGGGCGACGACCTCACCAAGGCCACGGTGACGATCGGCGCCGACGACCTGCGGGCCGGCGACGACCAGCTGTCGTTCACGCCCCAGAGCGGGATCATCGGCACCTACGTCCCGTCGAGCGGCGTGCTGACGCTGACCGGCACCGCCACCGCGGCGCAGTACCAGGCCGCGCTGCGCTCGGTGACGTTCGTCAGCGTGAGCAGCTCGCCCGGCACCGCGCGCACGATCGCCTTCAACGCCACCGACGACGGCGGCGCGACCGGCCCGGACGCCACCCGCGCGATCGCCATCGACCAGGTCAACGACGCGCCGGTCCTCGACGTCGGCTCCGGCAGCACGGCCTTCACCGAGGGCGACGACCCCGGCCCGGCCGTCGCGCCCGCGCTGACGGTCTCCGACGCCGACTCGCCGACGCTGGCCGGCGCGACGGTCACGATCACGACCAACCGCGACGCCGCGACCGACGTCCTGGACTTCGCCGACACCGCGACCATCGCCGGCACCTTCGACGCGGCCACCGGCACGCTGGAGCTGACCGGCGTCGACACGCTCGCCCACTACCAGGCCGCCCTGCGGTCGGTGCGCTTCCGCGCCACCGGCGACAACCCCGACGGCGCCACGCGCACGGTCTCGTTCGTGGCCGACGACGGCGAGGCCATCAACCACCTCAGCACGGCGGTCACGCGCGCCGTCACGGTCACGCCGATCAACGACGCGCCGACGATCACGACCGGCGCGACCCACGCGGCCTACACCGAGCGCGGCACGGCGGCCACGGTCGACGCCGCCGTCACGGTCACCGACCCGGACTCCACGAGCCTGCTCGGCGCGACCGTGTCGATCGCCGCCGGCTTCGCGTCCGGCGACACGCTGTCGTTCACCAACGGCTCCGGCATCACCGGCTCCTACAACACCGGCACCGGCCTCCTGACGCTGACCGGCACCGCCACCCTCGCGCGGTACCAGGCCGCGCTGCGCTCGATCACCTACAGCTCGACCAGCCACGACCCGGGCACGAGCCGCACGATCGGCTTCCGGGCCACCGACGCCGAGGGCGCCACCAGCGCCACCGCCACCCAGACCGTCGACATCACGCCGGTGGCCGACGCGCCGGTGGTGACGACCAGCGGCGGCTCCGCCGCGTTCCGCGCCGGCCAGTCGGGCACGACGACGGTCGACGGCGGCCTGACGGTCACCGACGCCGACAGCGCCGACCAGGCCGGCGCCACGATCAGGATCACCTCGGGCTACGCCGCCTCCGAGGACGTCCTGCGCTTCACCGACGCCAACGGGATCGCGGGCACCTGGGACGCGGCCACCGGCACGCTCACGCTGGCCGGCAGCGCGACGACCGCGCGGTACCAGGCGGCGCTGCGCTCGATCACCTACGACAACACGGCGACGATCCCGGACACCGCCGACCGCGTGGTCACGTTCACGGTCAGCGACACGTCGGGCACCGCCTCCGCCGAGGCGACGCGGACCGTCGCCGTCAGCGTCAACCAGGCGCCGGTCGTCGGGCCGGCCGGGTCGACGACCTTCCAGGAGACCCCGCTCGCCCCCGCCCCGAGCGACGCCGTCGCGATCGCCGCCGACCTGGACGTCACCGACGCCGACAGCGCCAACCTGGTCGGCGCGACCGTCACGCTCGCCACGCCCCGCGCCGAGGACGTGCTGGCGTTCGTCGACACCCCCAACATCACCGGCACCTACGACGCGGCCGCCGGCGTGCTGACGCTCACCGGGACCGACACGGTGGCCAACTACCAGGCGGCGCTGCGCGCGGTCACCTACCGCGACACCAGCGACGACCCCGACACGACCGACCGCATCGCGACGTTCGTGGTCGACGACGGCGAGGGCGTGCGGAACCTGAGCGCCCCGCTGGACCGGACGATCCAGATCGTGGCCGTCGACGACCCGCCGGTCGCGGGCAGCCCGAGCTTCGCCGGCAGCTCGCGCGCCGTCGGCAACACGACGCTGCTCGTGCACGACCCCGCCAACGGCGCCGCGCCGGCGGTCACCGGCCCGCGCAAGCAGGTCAGCGGGAACCTGCTGGCGACCGCGACCGACCCCGACTCCACCGACCTGACGGTCGTGCCCGCGACCGCGAAGGCGACGACGCACGGCGGCACGGTCGACCTGTACGCCAACGGCGACTTCGCGCTCCACCCGGCCGCCGGCTACACCGGCGACGAGACGTTCGCCTACACCGTCGACGACGGCGACGGCAAGACCGGCAGCGGTACCGCGACCGTCAACGTCCAGGACCCGGTCTGGTACGTCGACGCCAACGCGGCCGCGGGCGGCGACGGCCGCTCCGACCACCCGCTCAACGCGCTGACCGCGCTGAACGGCGCGGGCGGCAGCGGCGACTCCGACGCGGCCAACGACACCATCTTCCTGTACCCGGGCACCTACGACGGCGGCCTGCGGCTGGAGAACGGCCAGCAGCTGGTCAGCCAACGCGCCGGGCTGGCCGTCGGCGACGGCGGCTCGGGGAGCGTCACCCTCGTGCCCTCCGCGCCCGCCGGCGTGGGCTCCACGGTGGCGGGCGGCCTGACGCTCGCCACGTCCAACCGGCTCGACGGCGTCGACCTCGGCTCCACCGCCGGCACCGGCGCGGCCTACGCGCTGACCGGCACCTCGGTCGGGACGCTCACGATGAACCCGACGACCTCGGCGACGATCGACAACCCGGCCGGCGGCGCGATCAGCATCGGCGGCACGGGCAACGTCCTCGGCGTCGCGCTCGCCACGCTGTCCTCCTCCGGCTCCACCGGCCGCGGCGTGTGGATCACCGGCGCGAAGGGGACCCTGACCGCCGCCGCCGGCACGATCGCCGGCGCGACCGCCGCCGACGTCCAGCTCACCGACGACGACGGCCTCACCGCCACGCTCGGCACGACGATCAGCGACACGGCCGGCACGCTCGTCGACGTCGCCGACCAGAACGCCGGCACGGTCACGTTCGCCGGCCCGATCTCCGGCACGACCACGGGCGCCGCCGTCTCGCTGTCGGCCAACGCCGGCGCGACGCTCGCGTTCACCGGCGGCGTGGACGTCACCGCCACCGGCGCCACCCCGGCGCTGTCGGCCACGGGCGGCGGGGTGCTGACGGTCACGGGCGCGTCCAACCGGCTGACCGGCGCCGCCGGCGGCGCGCTCGCGGTCCGCAACACGACGATCGGCAGCGCCGGGCTGACCTTCCAGAAGCTCGCCGCGTCCGGCGCGGCCAACGCGGTCGTGCTCGACACGACCGGCTCGACCGGCGGCCTGACGGTCACCGGCACCGGCGTCCCCAACTCGGGCGGCACGATCCAGGGCGCGTCCGGCGCGGGCGTCCTGCTCAACGCGGTCGGCGCCCCGGTCAGCCTCACCGACATGAAGATCGACGGCGGCGGCGACGACGGCCTGCGCGCGACGAACGTCACCGGCGGCCTGACCCTCGCCACCGACGCCTTCACCAACAACGGCAACGCCACCGGCGAGCGCGGCCTGGACCTCACGGGCGTCACCGGCACGATCGCGCTGACGAACCCGACGATCAGCGGCAACGCCGAGGACGGGCTGCGCCTCGTCAACGGCTCCGGCACCGCGGCGCTCTCGATCGCCGGCGGCACGATCAGCGACCAGTCGGCGGTCGGCACGGGCAACGACGGCGTGCAGGTCGTCGGCACCGGCTCGGGCTCGCAGTCGGTGACGATCGGCGGCGGCACGACGTTCTCCAACAACCGCGGCGACCACGTGCAGGTCTTGACCGACACGGGCTCGACCGCCACGCAGACGATCTCGATCAGCGGTACGTCCATGACCTCGCCCGCCGGTGGCATCCTCGGGGGCGGCATCACGATCTCCCCGGCCGGCAGCGGCGCCATCACCTCGACCATCACCAACAACACGATCACCGGCGCGATGGCCGGCGCGATCGTCAACACGATCGCCGGCGGCTCGTCCACGCTGCGGTCGACGATCACCAACAACACGACGACGTCGCCCGGCGCCGACGGCGTCCAGCTCTACGCGCGCGCCGCCGGGACGCTGACCGCGCTGGTCAGCGGCAACGTCCTGCGCACCTACGACTTCGCGGGCGTCGAGATCCAGCAGGGCGACGGCAACGGCGCCGTCAACGCCACCGTCAAGGCCAACACGATCACGGCGCCGGCCGTCGACGCGGTCGCCGGGATCTACGCCGAGGTCGGCACGACGACGGGCGACAGCGGCACGTCGTGCCTGGACGTCGGCGACACGACCGCCGCGCTGGCCAACAGGCTCGGCGGCAGCCTCGCGGCGGACGGCATCTCCGACCTCTACCTCGCGCAGCGGGAGAGCACCACGGCGCAGCTGCCCGGCTATGCCGGCGGCGCGGTGCCGGCGTACCTCGTCGCCCGCAACAACGGCAACAGCACGCCGACGGCGAAGGCCGTCGGGACCTTCACCGCGGGCCCCGCGTCCTGCCCGCAGCCCTAGGAGAACGACGATGGCCCAACCCTTCCTGGGCGAGCTCCGGCTCATGTCCTTCAACTTCCCGCCCAAGGGCTGGGCGCTGTGCAACGGCGCGGCCCTGGCCATCAACCAGAACCAGGCGCTGTTCTCGCTGCTGGGCACCATGTACGGCGGCAACGGGCAGACGACGTTCATGCTGCCCGACCTGCGCGGCCGCGTCCCGGTCCACGCCGGCAACGGCTGGAGCCAGGGGACGTTCGCCGGCACGGACGCCCACACGCTGAACGTCAGCGAGCTGCCCGCTCACGGGCACGCGCTGCAGCTGTCCGCGTCCGACGCCGACAGCACCGTCCCGACCGGTCACGTGCTCGCCGCGACCAACAACGGCTACGCGCCCGGCAGCCAGAACCGGACGACGCTGGTGGCCGGGACCGTCGCGGCCAGCGGCAGCGGCCAGGCCCACGAGAACCGGCCCCCGTTCCTGACGCTGAGCTGGTGCATCGCCACCCTCGGCATCTACCCCTCGGTGAACTGACATGGCCACGCCCTACGTCGGCGAGATCCGCATCTTCGCCGGCACCTTCGCCCCGCTCAACTGGGCGTTCTGCGACGGTCAGCTCCTGCCGATCAGCGAGAACGAGACGCTCTACCAGCTGATCGGCACCACCTACGGCGGCGACGGCGACCAGACCTTCGCGCTGCCCGACCTGCGCGGCCGGGCGCCCAAGCACCAGGGCACCGGCTCCGGGGGCAGCAACACCTACACCATGGGTCAGTCCGGCGGGGCCGAGTGGGTCACGCTGAACGTCGGGCAGATCCCCAACCACCGGCATCTGCTCCTGGCCACCACCGGCTCGGGCACGACCGCGGACCCAGCGGGCAACATCCTCGCCTCGAGCCCGTCGACGTCGACCTACGTCGACGGCGTCACGCCGGGCGACGCGCTTGCCGCGGCGTCGGTCGGCGCGCGCGGCGGCAACCTGCCCCACGACAACCTGATGCCGTACCTGGCCGTCAACTACATCATCAGCCTCTACGGCATCTTCCCCTCCCAGACCTGAGCCATGGCCGATCCATTCGTCGCCGAGATCCGCGTCGTCGCCTTCACCTTCGCCCCCAAGGGGTGGGCGACGTGCGACGGCCAGATCCTCCCGCTGTCCCAGAACACCGCCCTGTTCTCGCTGCTGGGCACGACCTACGGCGGCGACGGCAGGTCGAACTTCGCGCTGCCCGACCTCGAGGGGCGCACCGCGATCCACCGGGGCCAGGGGCCGGGGCTCGACGACTACTGGCAGGGCAGCAGCGGCGGCAGCGAGACCGTGACGCTGCTGGAGAGCGAGATGCCCCAGCACGGCCACGCGCTGCAGGCCGACGGCACCGACGTCGCCAACCAGACCGCGGCGACCTCGACGCGCGCGCTGGCGCGGTCGCGGCCGGGCAAGCGCTACCAGACCGACGTCAACGCGAACCTCGTCGCCGGCGATCCCGAGAGCGTGTACCCGACCGGCAGCAACGCGCCCCACGACAACCTGCCGCCGATGCTGGTGTTGAAGTACGTCATCGCCCTGCAGGGGAGCTTCCCGCAGCGCCCGTGACCGCCGCGACGATCACCCTGCGCCCGGCGGGCGACGACGACACCGCGTTCTTCGCGGCGCTCTACGCGAGCACGCGCGAGGAGGAGCTCGCGCCGACGCCGATGACGCGCGAGCAGAAGGACGCGTTCCTGGCCCAGCAGTTCGCGGCGCAGACCGCGCACTACGCGCGGTCGCGCGCGGGCGCGGCGTTCGACGTGGTGCTGGTCGACGGCGAGCGCGCCGGGCGGCTGATCGTCGACGAGCAGGGCGACGGCGAGATCGGGATCGTCGACATCTCGCTGCTGCCCGCCCACCGCGGGCACGGCGTCGGGACGCGGCTGCTGGCGCCGATCCTGGAGCGCGCGGAGGCGCTCGGGCGCCCGGTCGGCATCCACGTCGAGCGCTTCAACCCGGCGCGGCGGCTCTACGAGCGGCTCGGGTTCGCGGTCGTCGACGGCGACGGCGTGTACGACAAGATGGTGTGGTCGCCGTCCGGCGCCGCCCGCGATCAGCCGAAGACGGCCTCGTAGCGCGTGCCCGCCGCGTCCCGCCCCACCGGCACCAGGAAGAGCTCCAGCGGCCCGAGCGCGTCGTGCTCCAGGCGCTGGATGCGCTGGGCCAGGACCGGCTCCACCGGGCCGCGGAACAGCAGCGAGAACGGCGTGCGCCGGCCCTCGGCGTCGGTCGGCGGCGCGTCGGCGGGGTGGGCGGTGGCCTCGATCAGCTCCAGGTCGAGGCGCAGCTCGGCGTCCACCAAGATGTACGTGTCGCCGAGCGTGGGGGCGAAGGAGGCGACGGTCAGCCGATCGAGCATCGGGGGCCGATTATGACCGAGATCACCCGCCGCTCCCTGCTGCGCACCGGCGCGACCGCCACGGCCGTCGCGATGGTCGGCGTGCGCCCGTGGGACGCCGCGACGGCGTCGGCCGCCGCCGTGCCGGTCGGCCCGCTGCGCCGCTCGGACTACGCCGGGCTGACCGCGACCGACTTCGCCGTCGTCGACGGCCCGGCGGGCGCGCGCCTGACGCTGGCGTCGGTCTCCGACGTCGCGGGCGCCGCGCACAGCGTCGCGCTGCGCGGCAGCGAGGATGCGTTCGTGTTGGCCTTCTCGGGCGACGCGGGCCTGGACTCCGGCATCCACACGCTCGAGCACGCGCGGCTCGGGCGCTTCGAGCTGTTCGTCTCGCCGGTCGGCGCCCAGGCCCAGCGCGGCTACGAGGCGGTCATCGACCGCTCGGTCGGCGCGCCGCCCTCGCCGCCGCGCGGGCCGGAGCCGACGACCTCCGAGCCCGCGCGCGACGAGCCGACGGCCGCCGCCGCACGGGCCCTGGCGCCCGCGGCCGCCGCGACCGCCGGCACGAGCGACGGGGTGCCCGCGGGCGTGCCCGCCGCCGGCACGCCGTCGTCGCCCAAGCGCGCGGTCGCCCCGCTGCGCTCGCCCCAGGTCCTGCGCAAGGCCACCGTCCGCCGCCGCGGCCGCGGCGCCCGCGTCGACCTCGCGCTGCTGCCCGCCGTGCACGCCAAGACCGTCCGCGTCGCCCTGGCGCGCGGCGGCAGGACCGTCGCCCGCGCCACGCACGCCGTGCGCGACCGGCGCGCCGCCGTCGTCCTGCGGACCGCGAGCCACCTCCCGGCCGGGCGCTACACGCTGAGCGTCACCGCCGTGACGGCCGCCGGCGAGGCGACGACGCAGCGCCTGCGGATCACCGTGCGCTGAGCGCCTGACGGGCCATCGCGCCCGAGTGGGTACGCCGTCAGACGTGCGATCCGCGGAGATCCTCGTCGGCCTGCTCGGGGCCGTCACCGTCCTGGCCGGCACGGCGCGACGGATCGGCCTCCCGTCGCCGATCGTGCTCGTCGTCTGCGGCGTGCTCGTGGCGCTGGTCCCCGGGCTGCCGTCGGTGCGCCTGGACCCGAACCTGATCTTCTTCATCTTCCTGCCGCCGCTGGTCTACGGCGCGGGCTTCAACTCCAGCGCGCGCGACCTGCGCGCGCAGGCGCGGAGGATCGGCGTGCTGGCGATCGGGCTGGTCGCCGCGACGACGGTCGCGGTCGCGGTGGCCATGAAGATCGTCGTGCCGGGCTTCGGCTGGCCGGAGGCGTTCGTGCTCGGCGCGATCCTCGCGCCGACCGACCCGGTCGCGGCCACCGCGATCATGAACCGCCTGCGGGTCGACCCGCGCCTGAACGCGATCCTCGAGGGCGAGTCGCTGGTCAACGACGGCACCGGCCTCGTGCTCTACCGCCTGGCGGTCGCGACGACGGTCTCGGGCACGTTCAGCCTGCTGGACGGCGCGTGGCAGCTCGTGGCCACCGGCGTCGGCGGCGTCGCGCTCGGCCTGGCGGTCGGCTGGCTGATCAACCTGCTGCGCGGCCGCGTGGACGACGCGCCGATCGAGATCACGCTGTCGCTGTTCACGCCGTACGCGGCCTACATCGCCGCGGAGGCGGCCGACGTGTCCGGGATCCTCGCCGCGGTCGCCGCGGGCCTCTACCTCGGCTCGCGCCGCGACGGGCTGTTCAGCGCGACCGCGCGCATCGAGGCCCAGGGCTTCTGGAACGCGTTGATGTTCATCTTGGAATCGACGCTGTTCCTGCTGATGGGGTTGCAGTTCCGCGACGTCGCCGACGGCATCGAGAAGCTCGACCCGGGGCGCGTGACGCTCACGGTGCTCGTCACGCTGGCCGTCGTGCTCGGGCTGCGGGTCGTCTGGATGTTCTCGGTCGGCCCGCTGCTGCGCCGGGCGATCCCGGGCGAGCCGCGCGAGGAGCCGCCGGAGCTCAGCCAGGGCGAGCGCCTGGTCGCCGGCTGGTCGGGCATGCGCGGCGCGGTCTCGCTGGCCGCCGCGCTGGCGATCCCCGCGGCCGTCGACGGCGGCGGGCCGTTCCCGCAGCGCTCGCTGATCATCTTCACGGTCTTCTGCGTGATCGTCGTCGGCCTGCTGCTGCAGGGGCTGACGCTGCCGCTGCTGATCACCCGGACCGGCATCGGGCGCGACGAGGCCGACGACGCCGCCGACGAGGCCCGCGCCCGCGCGGCCGCGGCGACCGCCGCGCTGGAGCGGCTGGACGAGATGCGCGAGGAGGCCGACGGCGACGACCGCGCGACCGAGCACCTGCGCGAGCTCTACGAGGCGCGGCTGGGCCACGCCAGCGCGCCGCAGGACGCCAGCGGCGACCAGGATCGCGAGCACGTCGAGGCCTTCCAGCGCCTGCGCGAGGAGCTCCTGCGCTCCGAGCGGGCGGCGCTGCACGAGCTCCACGCGCGCGGCGAGATCTCGGAGGATGCGCTGAGAACGGTCGAGCGCGACCTGGACCTGCAGGAGGCGCGGCTGGACTAGCGCCGCGATCGCCGCGCCCGTTGCTACCCTCCGGCGTGCCGCCGTCGTCCTCGCCCGCGCCCTTTCCTGGGACGGGGCGGTCCTCATGACCGAGCTGAACACCCCTCTCGACGAGCGCGACGGCCCGCGCGACGAGTGCGGCGTCTTCGGGATCTACGCCCCCGAGCACGACGTCTCCCGCCTCGCCTACTTCGCGCTGTACGCGCTCCAGCACCGTGGGCAGGAGTCCGCGGGGATCGCCGCGGCCGACCGCGGCGGCTACATCATCACGCAGCGCGCGCTGGGCCTGGTCAACCAGGTCTTCAAGGAGCACGACCTCCGTGCCCTGGCGGGCGACCTGGCCATCGGCCACGTCCGCTACTCGACGACCGGCTCCAACGAGTGGGAGAACTCGCAGCCCGTGCACCGCAGCGCGGGCAGCGGCGGCAACCGCGAGCTGGCGCTGGCCCACAACGGCAACCTCATCAACGCCGTCGAGCTGCACGCCGAGCTGCGCGCCCAGGGCGTCCAGTTCAGCTCCACCTCGGACTCGGAGATCATCGCCGCGATGATCTCGACGAACCCGGCCGAGAAGCTCGAGGACGCGGTCGCCGCCGTCCTGCCGCGGCTGAAGGGCGCGTTCTCCACGGTCGTCATGACCAAGGACAAGGTCGTGGCCTTCCGCGACCCGGCCGGGCTGCGACCGCTGGCGCTGGGCCAGCTCGACGACCGCTTCGTCGTGGCGTCGGAGTCCTGCGCGTTCGACATCATCGGCGCGAAGTACCTGCGCGACGTGGCGCCGGGCGAGATGGTCACGCTCAGCGAGCGCGGGTTGTCCACCAAGATGGTCGTCGAGGGCGAGCGCGAGGCGTTCTGCGTCTTCGAGTACATCTACTTCGCGCGGCCCGACTCGCGCATGAACGGCCAGCTGCTGCAGGCCGCGCGCGGGCGCATGGGGGAGATCCTGGCGCGCGAGGCGCCGGCGCCGAGCGCCGACCTCGTCATCGCGGTGCCGGACTCCGGCAACCCGGCCGCCCGCGGCTTCGCCCGGGTGGCGGGCCTGCCGCAGGACGACGGGCTGATCAAGAACCGTTACGTCGCGCGCACGTTCATCCAGCCGGGCCAGGAGCTGCGCAAGCACGGCCTGCGGATGAAGTTCAACCCGCTGCCGGAGATCGTCGGCGGCAAGCGCCTCGTCGTCGTGGACGACTCGATCGTCCGCGGCAACACCACGCGCCAGATCGTGCAGATGCTCCGGGACGCCGGCGCGCTGGAGGTCCACATGCGGATCTCGGCGCCGCCGATCAAGCACCCCTGCTACTACGGCATCGACATGTCCAAGCGCGAGGAGATGATCGCGCACGAGCGGACGCCCGAGCAGGTCGCCGCCGAGCTGGGCGTCGACTCGCTGGCCTACCTCTCGCTGGACGGCGTCTACGAGGCGGTCAACGGCGACCGCGGCCGCCACTGCGACGCCTGCTTCTCCGGCGAGTACCCGCTGCCGGGCACCGAGCACGGGCAGTCCAAGGACGCGTTCGAGCTGCCGCTGGTGTCGACGCGCGCCTAACCGCGCGCGCCGACGTGTCCGACATCGTGGGGTAGGCGTCCTTGCCGCCACGGGCGGCGGGCGCCACGATGGTGCGCGATGCGCGTCGTCGTCCTCGCCCTCCCCAACGCCCAGTCGCTCGACGTCGTCGGCCCGCTGGAGGTCTTCGACACCGCGGCGCGGGTCGTCGCGGCGCGCGGCGGCGAGCGTCCGTACGAGGTCGCGATCGTCGCCCCCGGCGGCGGCTTCGTGCGCTCCTCCTCCGGGTTGGCGCTCGGCGCCGACCCGCTGCCGCGCGGCGCGGTCGACACGATCGTCGTCGCGGGCGGCGCGGGCGTGCGCCACGCCGGCGGCGACGATCCCGGCATCGCCTGGCTGCGGCGCGCCGCCCCGCGCGCCCGGCGGGTGACGTCGGTCTGCACGGGCGCGTTCGCGCTGGCGGCCGCCGGGCTGCTGGACGGGCGCAGCGCGACGACGCACTGGGCCTACCGCGCGGCGCTGGCGCGCGACTTCCCCGCGGTCCGCGTCGATCCCGACGACCCGATCTACGTGCGCGACGGCGGCGTCTGGACCTCGGCGGGCGTGACCGCCGGGATGGACCTCGCGCTGGCGCTGGTCGAGGACGACCTGGGCTCCGAGGTCGCGCTGGAGGTCGCCCGCTGGTTGGTGGTGTTCTTGAAGCGGCCGGGCGGCCAGGCGCAGTTCAGCGCCGGGCTGGCCGCGCAGACGGCCGTCGCCGCGGCGGCCGCCGGGCGCGAGCCGCTGCGCGAGCTGGGCGCGTGGATGAACGACCACTTGAGCGCGGACCTCTCGGTCGGCGCGCTGGCCGCGCGGGCGTGCCTGAGCGAGCGGCAGTTCACGCGCGCGTGGCGCGCCGAGACCGGCCAGACGCCGGCGGCCTACGTGGAGACGCTGCGCGTCGAGCGGGCGCGGGCGCTGCTGGAGGACGGCGTCGCGGTCGACACCGCCGCGCGCGAGAGCGGCTTCGCGAGCGCCGAGGTGCTGCGGCGCGTGTTCCACCGGCGGCTCGGCGTCGCGCCGTCGGCCTACAGGGAGCGGTTCAGCCGAGCCGCGTGACCAGGAAGGACACCATGTTGGACATCGTCATCCCCATCTACGACGACTTCACCGCGCTGGACGCGATCGGGCCCTACGAGGTGCTCTCGCGCGTCGGCGGACGGGTGCGCTTCGTGGCGCCGTCGGCCGGACCCGTGCGGACCGACAACGGCATGTTGTCCGTGAACGCCGAAGCCGCTCTGAGCGACGTGGCCTCCGCCGACGTCCTGGTCGTCCCGGGCGGCGTGGGCACGCGCCCGCTGACCGAGGACCCGATGTGGCTCGACTGGCTGCGGGCGATCGACGCGACGACGACCTGGACGACCTCGGTCTGCACCGGCTCGCTGCTGCTCGGCGCGGCCGGGCTGTTGGAGGGGTTGCGGGCGACGTCGCACTGGCTGGAGCTCGAGACGCTGCGCCAGTACGGGGCCGAGCCGACCGGCGAGCGCGTCGTCGAGCAGGGCAAGGTCATCACCGCGGCCGGCGTCTCGGCGGGCATCGACATGGCGCTGACGCTCGCGGCGCGGATGATCGGGGAGGACGGCGCCAAGGCGATCCAGCTGGGCATCGAGTACGACCCGCAGCCGCCGTTCGACGCCGGCTCGGTCGAGAAGGCCGACCCGAAGCTCGTCGAGCTGATCCGCGCCGCGGTCGGCGCGCGCGAGGCGGCGTCGCGGGAGCGCTCGGCGCCCGCCGCCGCCGCGGGCACGGGCGCCGCGTAGGCGCCGCGCGGTTCGTCACGGCGGCGCGCGGTTCCGGAGGGGATCCGGCCACGGCCGAACGATTGCCTCCGGAGCCGTCGCTATGGTCCGACGCCCGCATGGATCCGCGCGCCGCCCTCCACCAGCACTTCGGCTTCGCCGACTTCCGCCCCGGCCAGGAGGCCGCGGTCACGGCCGCCGTCGAGGGGCGCGACGTGCTGGTGGTCATGCCCACGGGCGCGGGCAAGTCGCTCTGCTACCAGCTGCCCGCGCTGATGCGCGACGACCTCACGATCGTCGTCTCGCCGCTGGTCTCGCTGATGCAGGACCAGGTCGAGGCGCTGGAGCGCCGTGCGCCGGGCGCGGCGGGCGTCATCAACTCCCAGCAGGACGCGGCGTCCAACGCCGACGTCCTCGCGCGGGCGCGCGCGGGCTCGCTGAAGCTCCTGTACGTCGCGCCCGAGCGGTTCTCGTCGCCGGGGTTCCTGGAGGCGATCCGGACCGTGCCGATCGGGCTGTTCGTGGTCGACGAGGCGCACTGCGTCTCGCAGTGGGGCCACGACTTCCGCCCCGACTACTTCCGGCTGGCCGACGCGGCGCGGTGGCTGGGCGCCCAGGCGCTGGTCGCCTCGACGGCGACCGCCACGCCGCAGGTCGCGCGCGACATCGTCGCGCGGTTGGGCCTGCGACAGCCGACGGTGGTCACCACGGGCTTCGACCGGCCCAACCTGTCGTTCTCGGTCGTCCCGTGCGCGACGACCGCCGACAAGCACGCACGGATCGCCGCCGCGCTGCGCGAGGACGGCGCGCGCCCGGCGATCGTCTACGCGGGCACGCGCAAGGCGTGCGACGCGCTGGCGCAGCGGCTGGGCGTGGAGCTGGAGATCGAGGTGCTGTCCTACCACGCGGGCCTCGGCCGGGCCGAGCGCGCCGACGTGCAGCGCCGGTTCATGGGCGGCGACGTCGAGGTCGTCGTGGCGACCAACGCGTTCGGCATGGGCGTCGACAAGGCCGACGTGCGGACGGTCGCCCACGAGGTCGTGCCGCCGTCGATCGAGGCCTACTACCAGGAGGCCGGGCGCGCGGGGCGCGACGGCGCTCCGGGGCGCGCGCTGCTGTTCGCCGAGAAGCGCGACAAGTCGCTGCACGTGTTCTTCATCCAGCGCGCCGAGGTCAGCGACGGGGTCCTCGACCAGGTCGCCGGGCGGCTTCTGGGCGCGGCCGTCGACGGCCGCTTCGATGTCGCGGTCTCCTACCTGGACGATGAGCCCGAGCGCGTGCGCGCGATCGTCGGGCACCTCGCGCGGGCGGGCGTCGTGCAGCCGGCGCCGTCGCCGATGGACCGCGTGCGCGGCCGGGTGGTCGGGACGTGGGACGGGCGCACGCAGGCGCTCGCGCGCGCGTCGGCGGCCGAGGGCGGCCGCGCGCGGTGGCGCCAGTACCGCGCGGTCTGGGCGTTCGTCGAGGGCGACGCGTGCCGGCGGCAGACGATCCTGCGCCACTTCGGGGACCCGGCGGCGCCGGCGCCCGAGGTCGCGTGCTGCGACGTCTGCGATCCGTCGCTGATCCCGGCGGCGCCGTCGCGCGCGCTGGCCGGCGCCGCCGGCGCGGCGCGCGGCGGGTCGAGCCGGTCGGGCACCGCGCGCCACGAGACGATGGACGCCGCGATCCTCGCGGTCGTCCGCACGGCCAAGCCGTCGATCGGGCGCACGCGCGTGGCCGAGGTGCTGCGCGGCGGGCAGGCGAAGGCGATCGTCCGCAACGCCTGGGACGAGCTGCCCGAGTACGGGACCTACGCGCACCTGAGCGCCAAGCGCGTCGTGGACCGCATCGACGCGATGATCGAGGAGGGCCTGCTGGCGTCGACCGGCGGCGCCCGCCCGACGCTGAAGGCCACGGCCCAGGCGCCGCCGCCCGCCGATCCCGACGGGCAGTCGTCGCTGTCGTTCGAGGCCGCCTGAGATGGAGCGACAGCTGCGCGTCGGCGTCCTGGCCTCCGGGGGCGGGACCAACCTCCAGGCCCTGCTCGACCACGTCCACGGCTACGAGGCCAAGATCGTGGCGGTGGCGTCCGACCAGCCGGACGCGGGCGCGCTGGAGCGCGCGGGGCGCGCGGACGTCCCGGCGAGCGTCTTCCCGCGCGGCGCCTACCCGGATCGCGCGACCCGCGACCTCGCGATCGCCGACTGGCTGGAGGCCCAGGGCGTCGAGTTGGTGGTGTTGGCCGGCTACATGGCGATCCTCGGCGAGCCGTTCATCGCCCGCTTCCGCGACCGCATCATCAACGTCCACCCGTCGCTGCTTCCGGCCTTCCCCGGCCTGGCCGCCGTCCAGCAGGCCATCGACCACGGCGCCAAGGTCGTCGGCGTGACCGTCCACTTCGTCGACGAGGGCGTCGACACCGGCGCGATCATCCTCCAGCGCGCGATCGAGCTGCCCCAGGACGAGGACGCCGCCGCCGTCCTGGCCGCCATGCGGCCGCTCGAGCACACGCTGCTCCCCGAGGCCGTGCGCCTCATCGCCGCCGGGCGCCTCCAGCGCGATCCGGCCAACCCACGCCGGATCCGGATCACGGACTAGCGGCACGGCGTACCCCGCCGACCAGCAGCCACAGCCACGCCAACGCGCAGGCAACGACGGCGCGCTGTCGCACACCGCCAACCGACGGCCCGATCAGCAGGCCGATGACCGTCGCCAGGGCGGCGACGCCAAGAAGGACCGCCACCCACATGGCGAACCGCCGATCGGCGCGGCGGGCCGCCGTGCCGCTCGCGATCGCGGCGGCGGCGAGCGCGGCGGTCACGAGCCCTGAGCCCAGGTCATGCAGGCGGCCCGACGTCGTCCGTGCCACACCGCGCGGTAGCTCGCCCGCGACCGTCTGCGTCGGGAAGAGCGCCAGCACCACCACGCCGATGGCGGCGACGCCAACGAGCACGGCGACACCCGGTGCGATCGCCCGGTCGGATCTCGCCGGGTGGGCTAGGACGGTCGTCGCGGCAAGGCCCAGCGCGATCGCCCAGCAGGCCAGACCGACATCCATCACCCACCCGGCGTTGCCGTGGACGAGCTCCGACAGCTGATGCCGCAGCGGCCCACGCTCGGGTTCCGCGATCTGCGCCACCGCGACGCAGGCGACGAATCCGCACAGCAGACCGCGGACCGCGGTCGGCGCGACGCCGGGCCTCATTCCTGAGGTTGAGGTGGGCCGACCACGGCGGTCGCCGTCTCCGGCTGCGGCGGCTTCTGCCCGAAGTGCCGCTCGACGATCGCCGCGCGCTGGTCCGGCGTGTTCGGCGGGTGGACGGCCGACAGCGTCCTCACCTCGGGCAGCGGCACGAAGTATCGCGTCAGGCCGTCCTGCGCCACGACCTTGAGCCCGGGTCGGATCGAGACGTCGACGACCAGTCCCGAGCGCTCGCGGCCGCGCGCATCCTCCCACCGCACCCATGCGCCGAGTCCGATCGGCGCGGCGAGCACGAAATCGAGCGCGCCGTTGAGCCGCGGTGCCAGGTACTGGACGGCCGCGAACGCGATGCCCGTGCCGCCCAGCGCCTCGAACGCGGTCGGCAGCGTCTTGTCCCCCGAGAACGAGTTGCCGACGGCGACGATGACGATCGCCAGGAAGAGCGAGAGGGAGACGAGGACGACAAGCTCGCACAGCCCGCGGTGGAAGACCCACACCTGGGCGACACGGCGTTGGCCGGCGAGCTTGCTGTCGTCCAGCGCCCAGATCGGTCGTCCGAACCGTCCCAGGGCGGTCGGGAGCACGTAGTACCAGTCGACCATGCTCGAAACCAACATCATGCCGACCCCCACGGTCACCGTGCCCGCGGTGAACGCCGCGGCGGCGGAGTCGATCCCGTCGTCGAAGCTGGGCGTCGCCCACCGCAGGACGCTGACGACCAGGGGGATGCCGAACCCGAGGGCGAGAGACCATCTCGCTCGTCGGTCGCCCGCGCGCCGATCGGTGCTCTTCTCCCGGCCACGCGATCGGACGTGGTAGGCCATCGCCAGCCCGACGCACACGGAGAGTCCGAGGATCAAGATGATCGTGTTGGGCAGGCCGGACCGAGGACCGCAGAGCAAGGAGGCAAGCGACGCGGCAATCGCCAAGAGGAAAGCCTGGGTCGGAACGGCCGCCTGCTGCTCCACGGCGGAGGATTATTCTCGAATCCGGCTGATCGCGCACGAATTCTTCGTCGTGTGCCCGGACCAGCGGCCGCGGTACCGCGCCGGGCCCGTGGCCCGGCGCGTTGCGCGGGCCGCCCGCCGCCACCCCGTCCCAAGCGCGACGAGCGGCCCAGCGAAGCCTTCAGTCGTCGCCGCCGCCGGGTTCGCCGGGGATGCGGCTGCCGATGGGGTCGGAGCGGTCGTCGGGCGCG